>CAEZVZ010000025.1_pt1 | contig 9380 bp, 9 predicted proteins | sample 7264861 | NCBI WGS metagenome assembly CAEZVZ01 (sample SAMEA6813869, study PRJEB35770) | uncultured Candidatus Planktophila sp. | biome: Freshwater; feature: Freshwater reservoir; material: water | place: Czech Republic | collected 2017-07-26 | depth 0.5m m | reverse complement strand
TCACCAAAGTCGGTCCACGTAAGGGCGATAACGCTCCTATGGCTGTGATCGAACTCGTAACAGATAAGTAATTCCTACGCCTTAACAGCGTAAATTCTTATGGCGCAACCCACTCTCTTTCCCGAGAGTGGGTTTCGTCGTTTACGGATAGATATTGCATATGACGGCACCGCATTCTTTGGTTGGGCCGCACAACCTGATCGCCGCACAATTCAAGATCTGGTGGAAGAGGCGATTGCACGTATCTCACGCGGTGATGTGGAATCAGTTGTTGCAGGGCGTACCGATGCCGGTGTCCATGCCACAGGCCAGGTAATCCACGTCGACCTGCCTGATGCAGTCTTTGCAGATGGCCTTACCTATATCGATCTGCGCTACAAACTCAATCGCATTCTTGATGAAGATGTGCGGATCATGGAGATCTCTGATGCTCCAGAAGGTTTCCACGCCCGTTTTTCTGCGCTGCGCCGTATCTACACCTACAAGATTCTCGACAACAACGATGTGATCCCGCCACTTTCTCGCTATGACGTCGCGCCTTGGTATCGCCCGCTCGATGCTGATCTGATGAATAAGGCAAGCCAGCTAGTCCTTGGCCACCATGATTTTGCGGCGTTCTGTAAATTTAAAGAGGGCGGAACAACTATTCGCACCCTCGAGAAATATCAATGGCACCGTGATGAGACTGGCCTACTTGTGGCAGAGGTTGTCGCAGATGCCTTCTGTTATTCCATGGTGCGCAATCTCGTCGGCGCAGTTGTCTGCGTTGCAGATGGCCGTAAAGATCCTTCATGGATGGCAGAGCTCTTAGCCAATAAAGAGCGCGTCAGTGATTCATTGGTATTTCCAGCTCGTGGATTAAGCCTTACCCGCGTTGAATATCCAACAAATGACCAACTCATCGAGCGTGCCAAGGTAACGATAGGAAAGCGTGGCGATGGGCCACATTGATATCTCAGGAGTTGAATACGCACTCTCTGATGGTCGGGTCCTCCTTAGCGATGTCTCCTTCCGCGTAGGAGATGGTGCAAAAGTTGCGCTGATTGGCCCTAATGGATCAGGAAAGACAACGCTGATCCGCATGATCTGTGGCGATATCTCACCGGATGAAGGCACCGTTGCAATCACTGGTGGCCTTGGTGTGATGCGACAGTTCATCGGCTCAGTTCGCGATGAGACAACTGTGCGCCAACTTCTTACCTCTGTGGCACCTGCGCGAATCCGTGAAGCTGCAGCACGCATTACTGAGACAGAAAACGCGATGAACGCTGATCCTTCAGAGAAGAACCAGATGGCATATGCCCAAGCGATTATCGATTGGGGCGATTGTGGTGGATATGACTTTGAGGTCATCTGGGATAAGTGTTGTACCGAGATGCTCGACAAAAGCTTTGATGAAGTAACAGATCGCTTGGTCAGTTCGCTATCTGGGGGAGAGCAGAAGAAGTTGGTTTTGCGAGCACTCCTTGATGGACCAGAAGAAGTCTTACTGCTCGATGAGCCAGATAACTATCTCGATGTTCCATCAAAGCGCTGGCTAGAGAAAGTGATTTCAGAGACGAAGAAATCTGTTCTCTTCATTAGCCACGATCGCGAACTTCTGCAAAATACTGCAACGCGTATTGTTGCCCTTGAACAAGGCGTCAATGGAAACACTGCCTGGGTCCACGGTGGAAAATTTGATACCTGGCACGATGCTCGTAACGCTCGTAATGCCAGATTTGCCGAACTTTTGCTGCGCTGGCAGCAAGAGCATCAGCGCCTAAAAGATCTTGTACGCACTCTGCAGATTCAAGCAGCAAGCTCACATGCCATGTCGAGTAAGTATCACGCTATGCAGACGCGTCTGCGTAAATTTGAAGAAGTCGGTCCACCAGAGGCGCCGCCGATTGAACAAGATCTCAATGTGGGTCTACGTGGCGGACGTACTGGTCTGCGAGCGCTCACCTTTGAAAACATCTCAATCACCAATCTTTCAGGTGAAGTCCTTACCAAACCCTTTAACTTCGAAGTCTTCTTCGGCGATCGCATCGCAATCTTGGGAAAGAACGGAACCGGTAAGTCACACTTCTTCCGCATGATTTCAGGCGATAGCGATGTGGCATATACCGGTAACTTAAAAGTCGGTGCACGTGTTGAGATTGGCTACTTTGCTCAGACTCATGCCCATCCTGAATTTGAAGATAAGACGCTGCTGGAAATTCTCTGGGAGAGTTACTCACTACAACTTGGTCCTGCCAAGAGCGTTCTGCGAAAGTATGAAATTGATAAGCAGGCCGAACAGAAATTCACTTCTCTTTCTGGTGGACAACAGGCGCGATTCCAAATTCTCTTACTTGAACTCAGCGGATCCACCTTGTTATTACTTGATGAACCGACCGATAACCTCGATCTGGCAAGTGCTGAAGCCCTCGAACATTCACTTGATCGCTATGAAGGCACTGTTTTGACAGTCACCCACGATCGCTGGTTCACCCGAGGATTTAATCGATTCTTGGTCTTTGGGGCAGATGGTCGGGTCTATGAGAGCCCTGAGCCGGTCTTTGATTTCTAGCTATTTTGCGCCTGTGGCCAGGGGGATTTGAGCCATTTTGACCCCCCATGCCGCAGAAGGTAAAGTTGCCACCCTGCGCCAGCGGGCGCCGAAGGTCAATCCTTGAAGCACTACGAAAAGAAGAAGGTAATAGAGCATGCGTACATATAGTCCTAAGGCAGGCGACGTCGTTCGTGCATGGCACGTCATCGATGCACAAGATGTTGTTCTTGGTCGTCTAGCAACACATGCTGCAGTTCTTCTTCGTGGAAAGCACAAGGCAACATTTGCTCCACACATGGATATGGGTGACTTCGTTATCGTCATCAACGCCGAGAAGATCTCTCTTTCAGGTAACAAGGCGCTTTCAAAGTTTGCACACCAGCACTCAGGTTTCCCAGGCGGTCTTACATCGACTGTCTACGGCGAACTCCTTGAGAAGCACCCAACACGCGCTGTAGAGAAGGCGATCAAGGGAATGCTTCCTAAGAACCGTCTTGGTCGCGAGATGGCTGGAAAGCTCAAGGTTTACGCAGGACCAGAACATCCACATGCAGCACAAGCACCAAAGCCATATACATTCGAACAAGTTTCTCAGATTATTAAGTAAGGGATCCCATACACATGTCAGATAACACAACTTTCGCAGATCTCGACGAGAACGAGATTCCTACTTCCTACTCATCTGCAACACCTTCAGCTGCGACAAACCGTCCAGCAATCAAGGCACCAGGTGCTGGCACAGGTCGCCGTAAGGAAGCCGTTGCTCGCGTACGCCTGGTTCCAGGAACAGGTCGTTGGGTTGTTAACGGTAAGGCTCTTGCAGAGTACTTCCCAAATAAGGTTCACCAGCAATCAGTATCTGAGCCACTTCGCACAGTTGGTGCAGAAGGTCAGTACGATGTTTTTGCTCGCATCAACGGTGGTGGAGTTTCAGGCCAGGCTGGCGCACTTCGCCTAGGCGTTGCACGTTCACTGAACGAAATTGATGTTGAAGCACACCGTCCAGCGTTGAAGAAGGCTGGATTCCTTTCACGTGATGCACGTGTTATCGAGCGCAAGAAGTACGGCCTTAAGAAGGCTCGTAAGCGTTCACAATACTCAAAGCGTTAATTCACTTAAAGAGCGGTGCTCATGTCCCTATTTGGTACAGATGGAATCCGCGGCTTGGCTAATGGCCAGGTACTTACCGCTGAACTCGCACTCGATGTTGCCGTCGCTGCTGCCCATATTCTCGTTGAAAGTTTCGACGATAAATCTGTGCGCCCACGAGCAATCGTCGGACAAGATTCACGAGCATCTGGTGAGTTCCTAGAAGCAGCTGTCGTTGCTGGTTTAACTAGCGCCGGCGTTGATGTCTATCGCGTAGGAGTTCTACCCACTCCGGCAATTTCATACCTTGTAGCAAGTACCCAAGCAGACCTTGGCGTCATGATCTCGGCATCTCACAATGCGATGCCAGATAACGGAATCAAGTTATTTGCTCGCGGTGGCGGCAAGCTCGATGATTCAATCGAAGCGTTGATTGAAGCCCGTATCGGTGAACCATGGGAGCGACCAACAGGCCGCGGTGTAGGGCGAGCAATTGTTGATGAGAGTGCCAAGGAAAAGTACATCGAGCATCTGCTGACTTCAGTACACACCCGCCTTGATGGGCTAACTATCGTCGTTGATTGCGCAAATGGCGCAGCATCATTTGTAGCACCCGATGCGCTCGCACGCGCTGGTGCAAAGGTCATCGCGATCTCCAATACTCCAGATGGCTGGAATATCAATGACAATTGTGGATCTACCTATCTTTCAAACCTCAAGGCGGCAGTTGTAAAAGAAGGCGCTGACTTTGGAATCGCCCACGATGGAGATGCAGATCGCTGCCTGGCAGTTGACGCGCAAGGCAACGAGATCGATGGCGACATGATTATGGCAATCCTTGCTATCGGTATGAAGGCAAGTGGTGAACTCAAGGCAGATACCGTCGTTGGAACTGTGATGAGCAACCTCGGATTTATCCGTGCGATGGAATCTGCAGGGATTAAGGTCGAGACAACTCCAGTGGGAGATCGCTATGTCCTAGAGCGCATGCTCGACAAAGATTTTGTTTTAGGTGGGGAACAGTCTGGCCATGTCATTATGCGAAAGTTTGCAAATACCGGAGATGGTTTATTGACCGCTCTTGCAATTTCGCAAGAAGTTGCACGCACCAAGAAACCTCTGGCAGATCTTGCCTCTGCGATGGTTCGCTTCCCGCAGATTCTCATCAACGTTAAAGGCGTTGATAAAGATAAGCTCTCAGATTCAAAGGCGATTGCAGATGCAGTTCTTGTGGCCGAGACCACTCTGGGAAGTTCAGGACGCGTTCTCTTGCGCGCCTCGGGTACAGAAGCCCTTGTAAGAGTGATGGTTGAAGCCCAAAGTGATAACCTTGCTACAGAAGTTGCGACAACACTTGCAGATGTCGTAAGAAAAGAACTTTCTCTCTAAGGAGATCACTCTATGTGCGGCATTGTGGGATACACAGGCGCACGTTCGGCAGTTGATCCACTTATCGAAGGTCTTCGTCGCCTTGAATACCGCGGTTACGACTCAGCAGGTATCGCACTCGGCACACCAACATCACTCTTTATTGAAAAGCGCGCGGGAAAGTTAGCCAATCTAGAGAGCGCTCTCTCACCAAATATTCCAACTGTTCATTCAGGAATCAGCCATACCCGTTGGGCAACCCATGGCGGACCGACAGATCGCAACGCCCACCCTCACGTAGATAACGAGGGAAAGCTTGCTGTTATCCATAACGGAATCATTGAAAATTACTCAGAGCTTAAAGAAGAACTTGAAAACCGTGGCCACACATTCTCTTCAGATACCGATACTGAATCTGTAGCGCACCTGCTCTCTGATCTTCGTAAAGAGCATGGGGGAGATCTCACTCAAGCAATGCGCGCTGCAGTGAAGTTACTGCGCGGCTCATTTACCTTGCTCGCTGTCCACGCCGATGACCCAGAGCGAATTGTCGGCGTACGTCGCAACTCACCACTTGTAGCCGGAATCGGCGATGGCGAGAACTTCTTAGCTTCAGATGTTGCCGCTTTCATCGATTACACAAAGCGGGCAATCGAACTTGGACAAGATGAGATCATCACAATTACTCCATCGACAATTGAGATTATCGATCTCGATGGAGCACCTGTTGCACCGCGTGAATATGAGATCACCTGGGATGCCGCTGCTGCACAGAAAGGTGGCTTCACCCACTTCATGCTCAAGGAGATCTTTGAGCAGCCAAAGGCTGTTGCCGATACCTTGATCGGACGCCTGAGCGATAACGATCAGATCCTGATCGATGAGTTACACATGTCTGATGCTGAAATTGCAGCGCTTATGAAGATTGTTGTGATCGCCTGCGGAACGGCCTATCACGCAGGAATGGTTGCCAAGTATGCGATCGAAAAGTGGGCAAAGATTAGTGTCGAAGTCGAGATTGCAAGTGAGTATCGCTATCGTGATCCGATCGTAGATAGCTCAACACTTGTCGTTGCGATCTCACAATCTGGCGAAACCATGGATACCTTGATGGCAGTACGCCATGCAAAGGCTGCAGGTGCTCGCGTCTTAGCAATTTGTAACACCAACAGCTCAACAATTCCTCGCGAATCAGATGCGGTGATCTACACACATGCAGGCCCTGAGATCGCTGTGGCATCAACAAAGGCTCTGCTGACGCAGATCGTCGCTGTCTATCTCTTAGGTCTTAAGCTGGCACAAGTTCGTAAAGAACTGAGCGATGGCGATGTAAAGACGATCTACCACCAGATGCTTGAACTTCCTGGACAGATCGAACAAATTCTTGAGACTGTTGAACCACTTCGTGAATTGACTCGCAAGTTTGCAACTTCAGATACCGTCTTATTCTTAGGACGCAATGTGGGATATCCAGTTGCCCTTGAAGGCGCACTAAAGTTAAAGGAACTTGCCTACATTCACGCCGAAGGCTTTGCAGGTGGCGAACTTAAGCATGGCCCAATCGCATTGATCGATTCAGTCAAGCAGACCCCAGTGATTGCAATTTTGCCTTCAGGACACGAGCACTCACTTGACGAGAAGATGCTGAGCAATATTCAAGAAGTGAAGGCACGCGGTGCTCGTGTCATTGTGATTGCACAAGAGGGCGATAACGTCGTGGGTGCAGAGCACATCATTCGTATTCCTTCAGCACCTGCTTTGCTGCAACCAATCTTGGCAACAGTTCCATTGCAGGTCTTTGCCTACGAGATGGCGGTCACTCGCGGTAACGATGTTGATCAACCTCGAAATCTTGCTAAATCAGTAACGGTGGAATAGATGAGTCCGCAGGCAGATATTCGCAAGGCCCAGCGCAATAAAGCACTTCGCTGGTCAGCTATTTTATTTGGCGGTTTTCTCCTTGTAACCCAACAGGTCTATACCTATGGGCCACTTACCGTCTTTGATAAGCGAATCAATAGCTCTCCAAAACCACAATTTGAAGGCTTTGCCGGTTTCGTTCTGCGCAGACTTGATGATCTAGGTCTTCGTGGCTTAACAGCAACAGTTCTGTTAATTGCGGCTGCATTTATCGCTTGGAAATTTAAGACCTGGCGCCCGCTTAACCTTGCTCTTCTCTCGCTGCTTCTCCTCAACCTCGTAGTGGGATCGGCGAAGTTATTACTCGGCCGCACAAAACCACGGCTAGGAATTGATCTATTACATGCAGGTGGAATGTCCTATCCAAGTGGACATGCCTCAAATGCAGTTCTTTCGTGGGGAATTTTGGCCTATCTGATTTATCGGTATGCCCACGTTGATAGATATCAGGGTCGTCTTGCTAGCGCCGGTGTTGCAGCAATTTCACTTACAGTTTGCACCGTCTCTTTGATTCGCCACACTCATTGGTTTACCGACCTACTCGGCGGCCTCTTTGTAGGAAGTGCGCTGCTTGTCGCAGTCATTGCAGTAGATAGGTATGTTCCCTCGAAAAGCCAACTGCACTAGACTCGACTCCATGATTGATGGAATCGGCATCGATGTCGTAGATATCGAACGCTTTGAGGAGAGCATCACTCGCACCCCGGCTCTACTTGAGAAACTCTTCACTGATTCAGAGCGTAGTAAGCCTCTGGCATCACTTGCAGCGCGCTTTGCCGCAAAAGAGGCTCTCTATAAAGCTCTCAGCCCAGAGCACGGACTTTCGTGGCACGATGCTGAAGTAATTAATCTTGAAAATGGAAAGCCAGCCTTTCTCTTCCGTGGTCAGATTGCTGACCTCGTCAATGGTGCGCAGGTACATCTATCTCTTTCACACGATGGCGGCATTGCCTCTGCAATGGTGGTTCTTGAGCGATGAGTACCTTTAATCGAGCAGAAGCGATTATTGATCTCGATCGCATCAGCGCAAATGTGGCACACCTGAAATCGATCGCAAGCGTTGATCTCATGGCTGTCGTTAAGGCAGATGCGTATGGCCACGGGTTGGTACCTGTTGCTCGCGCTGCGCTGGCAGGCGGTGCTACCTATCTTGGTGTTGCACTCTTGGAGGAGGCGATCGCTCTACGTGATGCCGGCATTACAGCCCCAATTCTTGCCTGGCTAGTGCCTCCAGGATCAGATTTCACAACCGCTGTCGATCGTGACATTGAGTTGGCTGCCGCATCGATCATCGCACTTGAAGAGATAGGTGCGGTGAAATCTGCAAAGCGTCCACGCGTGCATTTAGAAGTCGATACCGGAATGACGCGCGGTGGCTTTCTTGGCGAATGGGGCAAGCTCGATGCACATCATGTTGCAGGCATTGATGTCGTCGGAATCTTCTCTCACTTTGCTCGCGCTGATGAGCCAGGTGAAGAACAGAATGAGCGTCAGCGTCTTCGCTTTACCGAGATGGTGGCAACGCTAGAGTCATTTGGTTACACAAATATCATTCGCCACCTTTCAAACTCTGCGGCAACTCTCAAAGATATAAAATCTAAGTTCGACATGGTGCGCACCGGAATTTCAATTTATGGACTCACTCCTGATGTAAAGACACTCGGAAGCTCTACTTCTCTTGGTCTGCAATCTGCAATGACAGTGCGAGCAAAACTTCATCTTGTTAAGGATGTTCCTGCCGGCTCACCTGTTGGTTATGGCGCAACTGCAACAACTGATAGCGATACAAAACTTGGTGTAGTAGCTATGGGTTATGCCGATGGAATTCCTCGCGTGGCACAGGGAGCTGGAATTTTCTTCCAAGGCGAACGTGCACCGATTATTGGTCGCGTCTCGATGGATCAATTTGTAGTCGATTTGGGGGCGAAATCACAGGCGATCTCAGGTGATTGGGTTGAAATCTTTGGTGATGGCGCTACTGGTGGGTATACAGCCGAGGATTGGGGGAGCGCTTCAGGCTCAATAAATTACGAGATAGTTACGCGAATTGGCCCCCGAGTGCCTAGAATCTACCGATCAAGTTCGCCCACAACGGAGTAGGAGAAGATATGAGTTCACAATCGCTCCTTTCGATCTCCAACCTCACCGTTAAATTTGGCGGACTTACAGCACTCGATGATGTCTACCTCAATCTCGAGAGCAACCAAGTAGTCGGATTGATTGGCCCTAACGGCGCCGGCAAGACCACTCTCTTTAATGCAATCTGCGGAATCGTAAAACCAACCTCTGGTTCTCTGGCTTTGAATGGTCAAGACCACGACTGGCCAGCAACGCACGAATTAACCTCGCTAGGAATCTCGCGCACACTTCAAGGCGTTGGTCTCTATCCTGATCTGACTGTTGCTGAGAATGTGATGATTGGTGCGCAGAAGTACGCAAAGACCGGATTGATATCGGCAGGTTTTGG
>CAEZVZ010000024.1_pt1 | contig 9570 bp, 9 predicted proteins | sample 7264861 | NCBI WGS metagenome assembly CAEZVZ01 (sample SAMEA6813869, study PRJEB35770) | uncultured Candidatus Planktophila sp. | biome: Freshwater; feature: Freshwater reservoir; material: water | place: Czech Republic | collected 2017-07-26 | depth 0.5m m | reverse complement strand
GGTCAGCAAATCAGCAAGACGTTCTTTCATAATTCCGTATCGTGTGATCATCGACCATGGTTCGGGAGAATCAGTTAACTGACTTTGAATATCATGGTGGCAACACGGTGCAATCAACATCAGCGACGCATCTGCCTTTACAGCCCATGCAATTGCATCATCTGTAGCTGTATCGCAGGCATGCAAAGCAATTGCTACATCTGCACGGTTTAATGAGGTTTCAGATATTTCTTCTGCTCGAAATTCAATCGTCGCACCGATACCAAGGCGAGTTGCGATTTCGTTATTGCGATCTCGAGAAGCAGTGCGGACATCGATACCGATTACCTTAACTTCCATTCCCATGCTGCGTAGGTACTGGTGGGCGGCAAAGGTGAGATAGGCGTGGCCACAGCCTAAGTCGACGATCGTCAGAGGTTTATCCGAAGTTGGCTTATGAATGTGTCCTGCATCGATTGCACTAGCCAGTGTCGGAGCCATAAGACGGAGAAACTCTTCTACTTGGCGATACTTATCGCTCTTTGACGGTTTGATCTGACCAGATGAATCGCTGATCCCAACCTCTCGAAGAAATGGATCGGCAGGATCTAGTAAACGCGCCTTCTTTTTATCGTGGGATAGATCAACAGTACCGACTCCGGGTAGAAGAGAGATCAAGGGTTCATCTTTCTTTGTAATGCGTAAGGAGAAACTTTGCTCGACTCCCTCAATGAGAATATTTGCAAAGCCAGATCTAATGAAGTCATTGAGTGGTAATTCTTGAGGCAGGTAATTCTTGGTTGTGACAGCGCGCCCATCAGAGGTACTTACTTGAAAGTGCAGGATCTCTTTGAGAATCACAGGGCGAATATCAAGACGCTCATTCACTGTGGTCATATTTCTGCGCCTACCGGAAAGTACTACTCGGGTGATTAATTCTGGCTCACCCATAAACTCATAAGCCTTATCAAAGGCATCTTCGAGTGGAATTCGTTCAACTGGCGGCATGGTGGATAAATTACCGTAGTTGGTGCGGGTGTAGGCTGCAGTAATGAATCAAGTTGCAACCATTTCCACAACAAACTGGATTATCACCATCGCGGCCCTTCTTACGATTATCAGTCTTGATTTTGCCTGGGCTGTAGCTCGTCGCAAGAAAGATACCTCGATGCGTGAGGCCACAGCGTGGAGTATTTTCTACGTCTCACTTGCAGTTGCCTTCGGCCTCTTCTTAAGCCAGTGGCTGACTTCGCGTGAACAGCAAGAGTTCTTTGCTGGATGGTTGACCGAGTATTCACTCTCCTTCGATAATCTTTTTGTCTTTGTACTTATTCTCACCCGACTCAAGATTGATAAGCAGAAGCAGCAGCTTGCACTTCTTATCGGCATCTTGATTGCTCTCGTTCTTCGCATCATCGCAATCTCACTTGGAAAGGCTGCAATCGAGCAATTTGAGTGGGTCTTCTTTATCTTCGGTGCATTCCTGATCTACACCGCAGCTTCGCTCTTCATGGAGAGCACCCACGGTGAGGAAGCAGAAGAGCAGGAAGATAGCCGCATTATTAAGTTTCTTCGCTCAAAGGGCCTTAAGCCATTTACTATCGCGCTCCTAGCGCTAGGCATGACCGATCTACTCTTTGCACTCGATTCAATTCCTGCAATCTTTGGATTGACTGAGAACGTCTACATTGTTATTACCGCGAATATTTTTGCACTGATGGGATTGCGTCAGCTCTACTTCCTCATCGGCGGTCTGATGACTCGCCTTGTCTACATCGGCAAAGGACTATCAGCAGTCCTTGCATTTATCGGCGTCAAGCTTGTCTTCCATGCATTCCATGCAGTGGGCGTTCACGAATTCTCTGGATGGAAAATTCCTGAAGTCACAATCACACAGAGCCTTACTGTGATCGTCGCTTGTTTGGCGCTGGCAACAATTGCGAGCTTGGTGAGCACTCGTAAAGCATCAGTCACACAGTAATCTCGACGGCAAGACCACCGAGATCGCTCTTTCGAAGAGATAAAATTCCTTCGTGCTCATGCACGATTGCTGCAATGATGGAAAGCCCTAACCCTGACCCACCATTACTGCGCGAACGTGCCGCATCAAATCTATTGAGTAGTTCGATTCCATCTCGGTACGAGGATTCAGGTAGACCAGCTCCACCATCTTCAATAACTAGCCTTATCTTCTTTCCGGTCTTTCTCAGAGAGATTCGCACTGGTGCATCAGATGGAGTGTGGCGAGAGATGTTGTTGAGGATATTCTGCAGCAATCTGCCTAGGTGATCCCTAGATCCTGTTATTGAAATCTCCGGATCAATAGCAAGTTGGATTGAACGCCCTGAATTAAGCACCTGAAAATCGTGAGCGTAGGCGTGGACTAGTTCAGATAAATCAACCTCCTCCTCGACAGGGTCGGCGGTCTCTCCCAGTTCGGCAAGAAGTAAGAGGTCATGGATGAGGTTCTCCATTCGCACAATTTCAGAGTTAACTCTTTCAAAAGCGCGCAACTGATCGGCCGAATCTTTGATCTGTCCCTTTCCCAACATCTCCGAATAACCCTTAATCACAGTTAATGGTGTCCGAAGTTCATGTGAGGCATCTGCCAAAAATCTTTGCATTCGAGCGAGTGAATCTGCCTCCAATCTGCGGGTGTTGCGACGCAATACGAGGTAGGAAAGCGTGATGGCGGCGATATCTGCTGCAGCGGTAAATCCGAAGAGGCGCGAGAGATTACTTGTAAAACTCTCTTCGATTGACTTAACAGATTGCGCTAATAGGAGTCGATCGCCTCCTGAGATATCTAGGGATGTGAGGCGATAGTTCTCTGTGGCAACAACTGTGACTGGAGAGATAAGTGAGCGTGCAATCGTCGGTGGGTCAGGCAATTGTGTCAAAGGAAGTTGTGATTCATTGATAATCGATAGCTCCCCGGAAAGGGAAGAGAGTGCGATGGTGATATTGAAATCTTGTTCGGAGGCGATATCCAGAGCAGCACTCACCGGTGAATTTGGATTAAGTCGAATGAAATCTGCGATTGTCGCAAGTTGTTGATCTACCCTTGCAACCTTTTCATTTTTTCCCGAAACGGTGGCAAATCCACCAATAAGAAGCGAGAGCGCCGTTGTGATCAGAGCGCTTGCAAGAATGAATCTATAACTTTTGCTCTTCACTATTTCTTTGGCTCCTGGATAACAAAGCCAACGCCACGTATGGTCTTGATACCTTCAAAACCATCGCGGTGGAGTTTCTTTCGCAGGTAAGAGATATAGGTATCAACAACCGTACTCTCTGATTCAAAGGTGATTCCCCAGACATCATCGAGGAGAAGAGTCTTTGAAAGCACTCGATTTTTATTCTCAATCAGGACTTGCAGTAGGCGATACTCGGTCGGCGAAAGATCAACTATTTCTCCATTGAAGGTGACGGTGTGTATCCCATCCTCGATCGAGATAGGTCCACATGAAATCATTGCCGACTGTGTCGCATTTACATGTGAGCGTCTAAGAATTGCCTTAAGCCTGAGAACGAGTTCTTCAAGTCCAAATGGTTTGACTACATAATCATCTGCACCCAGAGTTAGACCGCGAGTGACATCTACACGATCTGCACGCGCGCTGAGCATGAGAACTGGAACCTCGTTTCCAGTCTCTCTCAAACGTTCTACCAATTCGAAACCATCCATTAGAGGCATATTGATATCGATGATCATGATGTCAGGGGTATATGTGCGTAAGGTTGTCAGGGCGCTCATTCCATCACTTGCAGTGTGAGTTTCAAAACCAGCGAGTTTAAGAGCATCTTTAAGTAACTCTCGGACTCCGGCTTCATCATCAACGATTAAAACTTTGATGGGAGTTTCTACAGGTGATGCCATAGACATAGCCTTACAGGTATGGCGTTACATTTCCACCTCCGTCGTGGACTGGCCTGCGCGTCGATCGAGTATTCACAGAGAGTTCACAAAGATCAATGGCATTCTTTGGCTATTCAGATTGGAGGTCCCATGCGCACGCGTCTTCTTCACGCATCAATTCTTGCTGCAGCGATGGGCCTATCGATCATGGCATTACCTGCTTCGGCAGATGTAACTCCTTCGCCAGCTCCGACCTCTACTCTCTCACCACAGGCTCAATACGAATTAGAACTTGAGCAATATCGCGAAGATCTGAAAGAGTTCAAAATTGCCCGCGCTGCATATGATCGTCAATTAATTGCTATCGCCGTGGAATTTACAAGAGCCCTTGAGCGCGCAGCGCGGGATGCAAAAGCTGCTGGCAAAGGCGCAACAACTAAGGCGAACTTGGCAGCAGCTCGAGCACAAGCTGCCTTAACCCGAGATGCCGCAGTTGCAGCGCTAGGCCTGCCGCCGGTTCCACCAATGGCTCCTCAGAAACCGATGAAGATGGGTAAATTTAAGAGTCCAACACCTCGACCTGAGAAGAAGAATTAATCTCAACTTATTTTCGCGCCTTCCTGATAGTTTTCAACTGTGATGAGTAGCCAAGATCCCTGGTGGAGCCAAGCAGTTATCTATCAGATCTATCCTCGCTCATTCTTTGATAGCAATGGCGACGGTGAAGGTGATCTCGCCGGTATCGCCCTCAAGATTGAATATTTAAAATCTTTAGGAATTGATGCGATCTGGCTCAGTCCGTTCTATAAGAGTCCAAATAAAGATGGTGGATACGATGTCAGCGATCCTCGTATGGTTGATCCACGCTTTGGATCACTTGCAGACTTTGGAAGGCTCGTTGATCTCTGTCATGAGAATTCATTGCGGGTGATTGTCGATCTAGTACCCAATCACTTCTCAAGTGAACATCGCTGGTTTCAAGAAGCGATTGCAGCAGAGGCGGGATCACCTGCACGTCAACGTTTCCACTTCCGTGACCCCAATAGCGATGGATCTCCTCCAAATAACTGGATCTCACTCTTTGGAGGTTCAACGTGGAGCAAGGCACCTGATGGCCAGTTCTATCTCCACCTCTTTGATCAATCCCAACCTGATTTAAATTGGGAGAACCCTGAGGTGGCTGCGGATTTCGAAGAGACCTTACGATTCTGGCTCGATCGGGGCGTTGATGGTTTCCGCATCGATGTCGCCCACGGATTGGTAAAGGAAGAGATCGAAAAAGATCACTACGCGCCAGAGTTACTGAGTGATGCGCTCCGTCTTGATATTGAGATGGAGCCCGCTCGCCGCTCGGAGATCCTTGCCACAGTTCCATTCTTTAACCGCCCTGGAGTTCACGAGATTTATCGCACGTGGCGCCGCATCTTTGATTCCTATGACCGCGACGTTGTCTCTGTTGCCGAAATTTGGGTTCACCCACCTGAAGAAGCAGCGCTCTATGTTCGACCAGATGAACTCAATCAAGTCTTTAACTTTGATCTACTGACTACACCTTTTGAGGCAGATGCGCTCTTTGAGAGTATCTCTGGGGCCTTCTCTATTCTTGAACCTGTTGGTGCACTGCCAACGTGGGCGCTGAGCAATCATGACTCACCTCGAGTTGCTTCACGTCTTGGAGTATCGCAATCACAGGCGTTAGCAATCTTTCTGCTCGCACTACCTGGTTCGTTCTATCTCTATAACGGACAGGAGCTCTCACTTCCTGATGGCGATGTACTAGATAGCGATAGACAAGATCCTGTCTACTTCCGTACGCAAGGACTTCAGAAAGGAAGAGATGGGGCGCGAGTTCCTCTTCCGTGGAGTGCTGATGAAGTTAACTGTGGATTCTCGACCGCAAGACCGTGGCTTCCAATCGCAGAGAGTTGGCGAGAGTTGAGTGTTGAGGCGCAAGAGAAAGATTCTGCAAGCTCGCTTCATCTCTTCCGCCGCGCACTTTCTATTCGCCAAGCCCTCGTTGACTCTGGCTCAAATATTGCGTGGATTGAAAGTCAGAGCGCTGAAATTCTCGCCTTTACTAGAGGTGACTTCCTGGTGCTGCTTAATACATCAAGAGAAGATCAAGATTTTGCTTCTGATGGATCGATCTATATGGCCAGCAATGAAATGACTTCAGCAGATGGATCAACGATCTATCTTCCGCCGCTATCTTCGTGCTGGGTTACTAGAGCGAAGTAGGAAGTAGATAGATCGCAACAGTTGCTAGCGTTGCATAGAGAACTGCTTGAAATAAAATTGAGAGCGCAGTGATGCGGTCGGCGCGCTTGGCATCTTTATCCTGAACTCGTGAGAGCTGGCCAATCTTTCCAAAATTAAAGGTGCCCATAAAGCCATAGGCAAGACAGAACTTCTTCCGTGATTGGACCCAGCCGATACTTGTCACTACAAGGGGAAAGAAGAGTCCTAAGCGAGATGTCCGTGGTGCATCGATAGCAAAGAGCGCGATAGTCGATGAGATGAAGAGGATGAATCCGATGAGAGCAACTGCTCTGCGCTGGCGAATTTCACCGGCGCCAATATTGCACGTTCCGGGAACGTATTCGGTGGTCACTTACGCTTCTTTGGTACTGGCATCGTCAAGTTCTTCTTCATCTAACCATGCCTCTGCAGGTTGATCATCCTGACGTTCTACCCATGAAAGAAATGATGCGACGCCTTTAAATGCAAGGGCGATAACTGCTAGCCCTGCAAGGATTCGTCGAAAGAATTTCATGGCTTAAATTTACCCCTGTTTGGTAAAAATTTCTTCAAGAGAAGGTTAAATCGAGGCAAGGGCGCGCTGAATATCTGCCCAGAGATCTTCGACATCCTCACAACCGACCGAAAGGCGGATGAGATTTTCAGGCACCGATGGGCTCTCAATCGGCCAACGGCGACGACGCTCCCAGAGCGATTCAACTCCGCCAAGACTTGTCGCGTGGGTGATCAGTGATGAGCTATCGCAGAGGCGATCACCATCTGCGCCTGAACCAACGATTTCAAATGAGAGTACTGCTCCGAAGGTCTCCATAAACTTCACTGCACGAGCATGCTGGGAATCGGTTGGTAGGCCTGGATAGCGCACTCGTGAAACTTTCGGGTGCGTGCTCAAGCGCTCGGCAAGGATCATCGCGCTTTGGCATGATCTCTCAAATCGCAATGGGAAGGTGCGGATACCGCGCAGCGCCAACCACGCTTCAAATGGGCCGGCGATTGAACCATTGAATTTGCGAGCATTTTCTAACTTGGTGAAAAGTTCAGTGTTGGATGTGGAGAGTGATCCCATAAGTAAATCGCTATGTCCTGCCAAGAACTTAGTTACAGAGTTCATGACAACATCGGCGCCCATTTCAAGAGGACGTTGAGTAAGCGCTGTTGCAAAGGTGTTATCAACCATGACAAGAATCTTGGCCGCGCGAGCTGCGGAGATGAGCTCAGGAAGTTCGGCAACATCTAAGCATGGATTTGTTGGTGACTCTAACCAGAGTAAGTCCGCGCCAGGAAGGCTGCTGATGACAGCCTGTGTATCTGCAACATCAACAAAGCGCACCTTTAACTGCCCACTTGCATCTGCTTGATTGAGCAGGGTCATCACACCGCTATATCCCTGATTTGATGCAACGACTGTTGCGCCGTGTGGAAATATTGAAAACGCTGCACTGATTGCAGCCATTCCAGATGAATAGATAAGCGTCTGGCCACCTTCAAGTGCGCTAATTGCAGATTCGGTCTGGCTCCATGTCTGATTGCCATATCGGCCATAGCCAAGTGGGCCGCCTGCAGTGAAGGTGCTATTTAACGAGATCGAAGCGTTGAGTTCGCTATCGGCAGCACGAGCAGGACGACCTGCGGTAATTGCACGCGTCGAGAACTTCTCTGCAGATGGATCGTGGCTCATGAGGTAAGCCTAATGCACCGCTCTAGCGCTTGAGAACTGCCATTGCAGCGTTATGGCCTGCAATTCCGCTTACTCCCCCGCCGCGACGTGCACCAGCGCCGGCGATAAAGATATGCGGGTCATCAGTCTCTCCACCCCAGAGAGGTACGTGGCTTGCATCATCATCTTCGATAAATGGAAAATCAAGATCGCGATGAAATATGTTTCCGCGCGGTAATCCAATTGCCGCTTCCAAATCAAGTGGAGATTTTGCTTCAAGGGCAAAAGTTCCATCAGAATTTTTCGCTAAGACGCTCTCAATTGGATCTTCGAGATATTCATTCAGACTTGCAAGTGCGCTACTAACTGCCTGCGAGAGCGCTTCTTCAGGATTGGAATCAAATAGAGATGCATCTGTATGTAGGCCAAAGAGAGTCAGTGTGTGATATCCCTGAGCTGCAAGTTCTTGAGAGAGGATGCTTGGATCAGTCAGAGTGTGGCAGTACATCTCTAGTGGAAGTCGCTCTGGCATCTGTCCATCTCGAGCAGTTTCATATGCGCTATTGAGTTGCGAGTAACTCTCGTTGATGTGGAATGTTCCGGCAAAGGCAATCTTTGGATCAACGCCAGATTTAAGACGGGGCAGTCGCGTTAAGAGCATATTGATCTTGAGCTGGGAACCCTGGAGCGATACTGGTTGCTCTCTGCCTTGAATTGTGGATAAATGTTGTGGAGCGGCCGCAAAGAGAAGGTCGCTACATGTAAAGGTGGTGCCTTGCGCTGTGCCAACAGTTACTTCATAGTCGCTACTGACTATCGAATTGACGCGAGAGTTAAGGCTGATCTCGACTTTGTGGGAACGTGCAATGCGCTCTAACTCTTGAACGAGAGCACCCATTCCACCTTGTGGAACTCTCCATTGACCGGTGCCATTTCCAATCAAGTGATAGAGGAAGCAGATATTTGCTTGCATCGTATGCGAATCAACAAAGGTGCCAATGAGAGCATCGGTGAGTACAACTCCACGTACAAGATCGTCTTTAAAGCGAGATTCAATTACCTCACCGATTGGTCTTTCGATCATGTAATCCCAGACGTCATCCATAGCTAACTCTGTGCGCAATTGGCTCCGCGTCTTAAGCGGCTGCAACATGGAAGGGGCAAAGCGTTCGGCAAATTCTGCGATCTCTCCATAAAACTCCTGCCAGACCTTGCCTTCATGGTTACTTCCTGTCAGGCGGGAAAATGAATCTTCACTTTCGCTATCCCAGTTGGTTGCAACAGTCAGTCCGTCGTGAACACCATCGCGAAGGTATGGAGTGTGTGATGAAATCTCACGTCCTAACGTCTTAAAGTTGATTCCAAGATCGCTCACGATTTGATCGGGTAAGAGTGAGACTAAATAGGAGTAACGAGAAAGGCGTGCATCGAATTCAGGAAAGGCCCGAACGCTCGATGTAGCACCGCCGAGTTCGCTGGCCGCCTCTAGAAGTAGTACTGATTTACCAGCTTTAGCCAAGTATGAGGCGGCAACTAATCCGTTATGGCCTCCACCAACGACAATGACGTCGTAATGGCTAGCCACGAATCCCCCGCGCCATCTGGGTTACTGCTTGCGTAATAATCTCTGGACTTGTCGCAAAGTTAAGTCGTGCAAAGTGTCCCCACTGCGCTCCATAAATATGTCCAGCGTTGAGCGCGACCTTAGACTTCTCGAGAATTTTTTCCGAGGGATTCTCACCGAGTGATAGCCCCTCCAAATTAATCCAGGCCAGGTATGAGTGTTGTGGAGGGTTATATGAAACTTCGGGCAGGT
>CAEZVZ010000023.1_pt1 | contig 9591 bp, 11 predicted proteins | sample 7264861 | NCBI WGS metagenome assembly CAEZVZ01 (sample SAMEA6813869, study PRJEB35770) | uncultured Candidatus Planktophila sp. | biome: Freshwater; feature: Freshwater reservoir; material: water | place: Czech Republic | collected 2017-07-26 | depth 0.5m m | reverse complement strand
TTTCCCATCGTCTATCGCTCGATTACTGCGAGGATGTCACGAGCTGAAAGTACGAGGTACTCCTCGTTGTTGTACTTGACTTCAGTTCCGCCGTACTTGCTGTAGAGCACGACATCTCCAACCTTGACATCCATTGGAACGCGAACGCCATCATCGAAGCGGCCTGGGCCTACTGCGAGAACTACACCTTCCTGTGGCTTCTCCTTGGCTGTATCTGGGATAACCAATCCTGAGGCTGTAGTTGTTTCTGCCTCGTTGGTCTTTACAACAATACGATCTTCAAGTGGCTTAATGGCAACGGCCATAGTCTTTCTCCTTTTGCTATTAGCAGTGTGAGGTCGAGAGTGCTAACGCTAAGACTAGGCTCGCCTATTCCCTGCCGCAAATCGAGTCCAGTCTGAGGCGAACTAGAAGCTGACGGTCTCCACGGCCATAGAAGAGCTGGCATCAAAGGCCAAGGGGCTGGCCGGGCGGCCGGCTGCCACCATCAGGGCGCCGAGGGAGGCCACCATCGCCCCGTTATCGGTACAGAGGGCAGGTTCTGGGATGGCCAGGGCGATCTTGGCGCGCTCGCACCGTTCGATGGCAAGGTGGCGAAGGCGCGAATTGGCGGCAACTCCCCCTGCGATGACAAGGCGATCGATTCCTGATTCTTTGCAGGCAGCTAACGCTTTCTGCAATAAGACATCGACGACTGCCTCTTGAAAAGATGCGGCAACATCGGCTTTTGCATAATTCGGAGTCGCCTCAAGATATCTAGCAACTGCTGTCTTAAGTCCTGAGAAAGAGAAATCGTAAGGGCGGGTCTTCCAATCTTCTGATGTTGTCAGTCCGCGCGGAAAATCAATTGCAGTTGGATTGCCATCGCGCGCACTGCGATCGATGGCAGGTCCGCCAGGAAAACCTAGATCCATAATGCGGGCGATCTTGTCGAAGGCCTCTCCTGCTGCATCATCCATCGTCGCACCGAGTTTGGTAATCGAATGAGTGATGTCATCGATTTTCAATAACGATGAATGTCCGCCGCTAACCAACAAGGCAATCGTTGGTTCGACAGGATTTGAATGTGTCAGGTAATCAACGCTGATGTGTGCAGCTAGATGGTTAACGGCGTAAATGGGGCGACCTAAGCCAAGTGCTAAACCTGCAGCAGTTGATGTGCCGACCAAGAGTGCACCAATCAACCCAGGGCCAGCAGTTACTGCAACTGCATCGATATCTCTAATGGTTAACCCTGCATCCTTAAGTGCCTGAGCAAGTGCTGGTTGAATCGCTTCAAGGTGAGCTCTGCTTGCTATCTCAGGAACTACCCCGCCAAAGCGGGCATGTTCTTCCACACTCGATGCGATGACATTTGCAAGCAAGGTGCGCCCGGCAACAATTCCAATCGCTGTCTCATCACAGGATGTCTCAATTCCTAAAACTATTGGCCCTCTCATTCGAGCGCCTTTGTCATCACCAGTGCATCTAACCCAGCACCGTAATAATCAGGGCGGATTGAGATGATTTCAAAACCTTCAGAGATATAGAGAGCTTGTGCTGGTTGATTATTTTTGTCGACCTCAAGGAAGATCGTTGGTGAATTCTTTGTATATGCCCAATCAATAAGTGAGGTGAGCATATGTCGAGCAATTCCGCGAAGGCGATAATCAGGATCAACTGCAATCGTCAAAATATCGGTATCTGCACCTTCTTGAGCGCACATCGCTCCGGCCCAGCCAATTATCTGGTGTTGGCTATCGCAGGCAACCAGGTAATGGCGAGTAATCCCGTTATTTGCTACCTCTTCCTTAAATTGCCCGACCGACCATGGATCATCTTTAAAGATCTCTTTCTCCATCGCCGATACAACTGGGATATCAAATGGAATCATCGAACGATAAGTAATTGTCATGATCGATCCGCCGTCGCTATTGCATCAGGCCTGCGCAGATAGAAAGGCTCTACCTCATTCTGTGAATCAGAGAGCGCCACAAGTCTTGCGACATCAGGGTAGAGATCAAGGATGTAACCATCTACATCTGCTGGAAAGTTAACCGCTGGTCCTTCTACACGAACGCCATCTTTATATCGTGCCCAGTAAATTTCTTTACGACGAGCATCGATAGCGACTGTGTATTCACTCTTATCAACCTGGATGGCATCGAGTGAACAGATACCAATTACTGGAAGGCTTCTCGCTGCGGCAAAGGCTCGTGCAAATGCAATACCTACTCGAAGACCAGTAAATGGTCCTGGACCCATTCCCACGACAACACGGTCAGGATTGACTCCTTGTGTCATCGCCTTCTTTACCAAATCTGCAACAGCGTTTCCGTGATCGGTTGCTCCGTCATGAAAGCCTTCCCACAAAACTTCGGTGCCTCGTGTAATTCCAACAATCGTGCGCGAGGTCGATGTATCAATAACGAGGCTGACTGTCATAGCTCAACCCCATTCCAACGAGGACCCACTGCTGTAACCGTGACGATACGTTCTTCGCTGCTGCGATCAATAGTGATCTCAAGTCGATCATCACTTAAGCGCGCAGATTCTGCCCCGCCCCATTCGATAACTGTCAGCCCATCTTCACGCGCAGTATCAAGATCTAAATCATCGAGATATGCAGCAGCGTTACCTGCTTCAAGTAAGCGATAGACATCAACGTGAATCAACGGCATCGAACCTTGGTGGATCCGCGAGATGACAAAGGTTGGTGAAGTGATATCAGAAATTCCAAGTGCCTTACCGACACCTTGTACAAAAACCGTCTTGCCAGCGCCCAATGGGCCGTTGAGAAGAATCAGATCGCCGGGGCGGCAAAGTCGCGCCACCTTTTCGCCCAGGGCAGCCATCTGATCGACATCGGCGATGCGATGTGTTGTGACCTCATGTGTACCCATAATGAACAAGGGTAGTAGATGACGAAAGGCCCTGGTCTCCCAGGGCCTTTCGTCGTACTGATTTAGAACAAGTTATCCGAGAGCCTTAAATGCAGGAACTTGGAACTTGTTGTCATATGACAAGCCAACCTTGCGGGCGGCTGTTGCAATCTTTCCGCCTAGAGGGCGCTTGTCATCTTTGAGTGTAGCTAGCATCAGATCTGCTGCTGCCAACCACTGTGCTGAAGTCCAGAGACAGTGACCTGTTCCAGGACCTGCCTTTGCACTGAGGTTTGGTGCACCAGTTGCGGTGAAGGTTGAGTACTTAGCACCTGTCTTTGCCCAGAGAGTGATCAAGTTATTCTTAGGTGCGACATAGTTGCGATTCTTCTTCGCTTCTTCCATCGCCTTCATCTTCTCTGCTGCATATTGTTCAACGTATGAATCGTTGTACCACTGAACAATTGCTGCTGGCACGAATGGATCATTCTCTGCCTGGAAGACAATTGTTGGCTTTGCAATCTTGCCGCTGAGTCCAATGAGTGCTGGAACCTTTGCAAGAGCTGCTGGATCTGCCTTTTCGCGTGGAGTTGCGTTGATTGCACCAAGGATCGCTGCAACTGCAGTGTTTCCACTGAGTGCGAATCCGAAGAGATCTGCATCTGCTGCAACGCGTGCTGCGTAGTCAGTAGCTGTGTTGTCGTAGACCTTTCCGCCGGCAAGTAGCTCACCATCTGCGATGAGGAATGTGCCGTAGTTGAGGATCTTGCCCATGTTCTGAAGAACTGCAAGTGCTGGTGCAATTGCAAGTGGGTAAGTCTCAGCTGTTGCAGCCGACGGAGCAGAAGTTCCATCAACATTCTCGCTTCGTGTTCCAGCGCCAGCCATAAGACCAACGGTTAGGAGAGCAGAACGTGCTGGGATACCAGCTGCAGCCAAAGCCTTACCTGCAGGGCTTGCTGTATCTGGCCATGTAGAAGCCGCTACCGGGTTGGCGATCTCTGCACCCAACTTACCCAAAACAACAAGGATCTTCTGAATATTGAGAAGTTGTTCTTGTTGACGGATAACTGGATCAGTTGAATATCCACCGACCTTAATTGTTGGATCAAAGAGAGCCTTGAAGCCATAGAGCGAATCTCCGAAGAATGCCATCAAGGCGTTCTGAGGGTTTGCGGCAGGGCAACCAAGAATTACGCCATCGACAAGCTCTGGGTTCTTCTCAGCAAGCATCTGTGCATGCAGGGCGCCAAGTGATTGACCCCATGCGATGACAGTCTTTGTTGTTGGGAACTTTGTCTTAAATGTTGCAATCAGTTCCTTATTCGCAGCAAGTGCTTCAGTTGCGTTGACACCCTGGCGAGAGAAGCCAGAACCTGCAACGCCATAACCTTGACCAACGAGCTTGGTGATGACGCTCATGTCACCTTCGGCTGCGCGTGGTGCTGGCTCAGCAGCATTGCTGACTGGGACTGCTCCACCAAAGCCAAGTGGGACACCTAGCGTTGCTGGGATTGCAATTGCAGGACGTAGTCCGTGTGAATACACAAAGACTGTTCCGTTGAAGTTTGCAGGAGCGATGAATGTGTATGGAGCGCCATCGGCACCTACGCCTGCACAGCTTGTAACGAAGTTAGCGGTTGCACACTGTGGAGTAGCGCTAGCTACTGTCGGTGCGCCGACCATAACTGTTCCAGCAATTGCTGTGACAGCAAATACTGAGACGATACGTGACTTAAGTGAGATTTTCATGAATTTATAGTCCCTTCGCAGGCATTGCTGGGCGCTTGTATGTTGATTCAACAACAGGACCAGTACCTGAATCGGTTGTGTAAACGGTGTACTTGCCACCGTCTGGTGTCAATGCACCTGCTGAGTTATATGTACCAAACCAGTATCCGGTCGCTCCTACGTGAGAAGTTGTTGAATATCCGAGTGGTGTGAGGAATGGGTTAGCTAGTGTTGCGCCCTTTGTCTCAATGGCGTTGATCAATCCCTTACGGGTGAGCTTTGGACCAGCAGCCTTGATTGCCTGAACTGCAAGGAATGCGTTCGACATACCTGCAACGACGTTGTTGTCGAAGGTCTGGCTTGGCTGAGCAGCTGCATAGATTGTCTGGAATAGCTTGATGTATTCATCAGATGAATCTGTTGGAGCTGGAGCAAATGAGAGACCCTTTGCACCAGTCAATAGTGGAACAAGCGCGCGGCTGGTATTTGCAATTGTTGTTGCATCTCCACCGACTGAACCAAGAATGAACTGAGTCTTTCCGACCCAACCACCCTGAGCAGCAGCACCGAGAAGAGCTGTTGTTGCAGATGAAACACCGAACATCACTGTGACATCAGGTGCTGCAGCCTTGAGGCGTGTGATCCAACCAGCACCGGTTGCAGGAAGAGCCTGTGCACCTGATGCGTATGGGATTGCTAGATCGAATGCAAGGCCTGCTGTCTTAAAGCCAGCGAGTGCATCGCGACCAAAGTCATCATCCTGGTAGATAAGTGCAATCTTCTTGCCTGCGTACTTGTCCTTAACGAACTTAGCAATGATCTTTGCTTCCATCTGATATGAAGGAAGGATTGCAAATGTTGTTGGGTATGCCTTCTTATCGGCAAAACCGCTCCAACCTGTATTTACAAAGAGTGAAGGAATTCCACGACGTGAAAGCTGTGTCGATGAAGTAAGAGCCTTGGTGCTTGCTGTTCCAAGAGTTCCTACAAGTGCAAAGACCTTATCGCGGAGGATGAGCTCGTTTGCCTTGGCAACTGCTGTTGTTGGGATGTACTGATCATCTTTGCTGACGAGTGTGATCTTGCGACCATTTACTCCACCGTTTGCATTGACGTAATCGAAGTACGCCTTCATTGCACCTGGGATCTTGTTGTAGCCAGGGGCTGCAATTCCAGTCAGTGGTGATGTGATACCCAACTTAATTGTTGTGGCGGTAATGCCGGGTTCGTTGCTGCGTGGGTTAAACGCTTGGGCAGGCACAGTTGTAACTGTGAGTGCTGCCACTGCAAGTACCGCAGAAGCTGTCATCAGCTTCCGACGATTGATTCTGATCATCTCTTTCCTTCCATCGAGGGCCCTTACGGGATTTTTTTCTTACTGCCTTACTTCTTTACTACGTGTTACTTCTTTTACTTCTTCTTCGTTGACAAAGTTTTGCTACCTACGCGGACTGTTACTTCGATCAAGCTATGAGAAGAATGTCCTTTCTTCGCACGCTTTGCGTGTAACTGCTCAACCGGTCCATTTGGAACAAAGAGAACGGTCAAGATCAGTAACGCGCTCACCAGTAAGCCCGGCAAGTTGGTGGTGATTGTCTCTGATCCATAGCGATTGGCTATCGCTAGGGCAATCTCAGGGATGGCCACCAGTGTCACTGAGCCAATCATGACGCCTCCGAGGGTAGTTACGCCAGAGAGAACTGCGCCTGTCGCCAAAGAAAATGAAAGTACTAGCGGGTACACCCCAGGAGAAACCAAACTGACTGTCATCGCCAACAGCGCACCTGCAATACCTGCCAAGCCTGCGCTAATCGTAAAAGCTAGGACTTTATTTCGGCCGACGTGAATACCGGCCAGTTCTGCTGCAACATCATTGCTGCGCACTGCACGCCAACTACGACCGTAACGTGAATTCATAACATTTCGTAACCAGTAGAGCACGATCAGTGCAACGCTCCAACTAATCCAGAAATACCACTTGTACTGAGTGAAATCTTCACCGAGAGATGCAGGTGGTAAACCAATATCAAAGTAGAGACCTTGTTCGCCACCAAAGATTGAGAATTGATTTGCAATCGACGGTAGACCAATTGCAAGTGCCAGAGTTGTTCCTGCAAGGTACGGTCCACTTAAACGCGCAGCTGCTAAACCAAGAAGTGCGCCACCAATTGCTGCAGCCAATACTGCGATAACAAAGGTCAACCAGATCGGTGCCTCGTAATGAATGCGAGAAAGCGCTGCTGCATATCCACCAATTGCAAGGAGAGCTCCGTGTCCCAGAGAAATCTGTCCTGAATAACCAATAAGAAGAATCAGTGAAGCAATACCGATTGCATAGACAGCAACAGTTGCACCTTGATAGACGCGCAGCTCATCGAGGCGATTGCTGATGAGGAAGAGGATAAATCCGAAGAAGATAAAGGTAAGTAGTGGATGTTTCTTAAGCACGGCGACCTGCCTTTGTACCTAAGAATCCTTGTGGGCGAAGGATGAGAACGGTAAGTAATAGTAGGAATGCCACGATAAAGACGAGCGTTCCGCTGATGTAGATCTGAACTACAGCCAGGACCATTCCCAGAATGATCGCACCGAGTACTGCGCCAGGTAGAGATTCAAGTCCACCGATAACTGCTGCGATAAAGCCGAAGACTAAGAGCAAGCTGAACTCGAGGGATTCAGGCGAGATCGCGCCAGTTCCATTGACTGTCTGCAAAATTCCTGCAGCAGCGCCAGATGCGCCAGCGATTGCCCATCCGAGTGTGCGGATACCTGAGACTCGAATTCCGGCAAGTTGAGCAATCTCAGGTGCGTAGGCAGAGGCGCGAAGTGCCAGACCGATATTTGTCTTCTGGAAGACAATCGTCACGATGATAACAAGACCGATAACAAAGAGAAGGACGAAGAGTGACATCGGGCTCATGGCAATCGTGTTTTCGCCGATCTTAAATCCAACTTTTGACAGTGGCGCTTCGATCTGGCGATCGTAGTGGCCCCAGATGAATCCAATTGTTGCGCGGATTACTCCAAGGAGTCCAAGTGTTGCGATGATCGGAGCAATTGCAGCAATTGCACCTTGGCTACTGTGTTTGAGCAGAGTACGCATCAGGAAGAATTCAATAAATGCGCTAAATGCTGCACCAAGAATCATTGCAAGCGGAAGTGCAATCCAGAAGTTACCGGTGCGTGAAACTAATTCGTAACCAATATACGCCGAAAGTAGCGCCATACCGGCTTGGGCAAAGTTAACAACGCGGGTAGATCTCCAGACCAAGACCATTGAAATCGCCATCAGCGAATAGATTGATGCTGCGCTTATTCCGATAAGAAAGACTTCAAGAAGTTTATTCATCTCCATCGCCCCCTTAATATCCCAAGTAAGCAGCGCGAACTGCTGGATCGGCGATGAGATCTGATGCCTTGCCACGTGCTGCAACTACACCAAGATTGAGTACAACTCCGTAATCGGCCACCTTGAGGGCGCCCATTGCATTCTGTTCTACAAGAACAACTGTTACTCCCATGGTGTCAACGATTGTGCGAATTGATTGGAAGATCTGTTCTACGACAAGCGGAGCAAGTCCAAGTGATGGTTCATCCAAGAGCAATAACTGTGGGCGTGACATATACGCACGGCCAATTGCCAACATCTGTCGCTCGCCACCTGAGAGAGTGTCTGCTAATTGTGTACGTCGTTCTTCAAGGCGTGGGAAGAGTTGGAATACCTCATCTTTAGTGCTCTTAGCCTCGTTACGATCGCGACGCCAGAGCGCGCCTAAATCTAAATTCTCCTCAACTGTAAGTTGAGCGATAACAGATTTTCCTTCAGAGACATGTGAGACGCCATTGCGCACATGGTGCTCTGGTTTGCCGTGCAAGAGATTGTGATCCATCCAGGTTGCTCGACCTGACGATGCATCCTTAAGTCCAGAAAGTGTGCGCATCAGCGTTGTCTTGCCGGCGCCATTTGAACCAATTACTGCAGCAAGGGTTCCCTTGGCAACGCTAAATGAGATTGCATCGATCGCCTTGATAGCACCATGTGAGACCGTGAGGTCTTCAATCATCAACATTAAGCCACCCCAGTTCCAAGGTAGGCAGCGATAACTGCTGGGTCGCGACGGACTGTCTCTGAGCTTCCGCTGGCAATTACTTCACCAAAGTTGAGAACGTAGAGCTGATCACAGACGCTCATCACAACATCCATGTGGTGCTCAACAATAAGAATTGACATCGATGAACGTAGATTACGAATAAGACCGTTCATCCACTCGATATCTTGAGCGCCAAGTCCGCCTGCTGGCTCATCGAGCATCAAGATCTTCGGATCGCTAACTAGCGCACGAGCGATCGCTACACGCTTGGTATCTGGATACGCCAGAGAATCTGCGCGCTTATCTGCAAGGCTTGCCGCATAGACGCGCTCGAGCGCCCAATGCGCACGCTGGCGAAGTTCGCTCTCATCCTTCTTATTCTTTCCAAAACCTGCCGATATCAATCCGGTCTTTGCGTACTTCTGCGCACCAATCATCACATTCTCAGCAACAGTCAGATCAGGATAGAGACCAACGCCTTGAAGTGTGCGCGAGATTCCTAGCGAGGTTAATTCGTGTGTTGCTGGCCAGTCGTGGTCTTGACCATTCAAAGCCAGAGAGCCAGAGGTTGGTTTTACGATTCCGCAGATTGCATTAAAGAGAGTGGTCTTGCCGGCGCCGTTAGGGCCAATCAATCCGACTACTTGGTTGCTCTCGAGATTGAGGTAGACATCATCGAGTGCTGTGAGTCCGCCAAATTTAACGGTGAGGTTGGAGATTGAAAGGAGCGATTGCGAACTCATCTCTTCTCCTACTCCGTTGTGGACGAACCTGAACGGTAGATTCTAGGCATACGAGGGCCAATTCGCGTAACTATCTCGTAATTTATTGAGCCTGATGCGCTCCCCCAATCCTCGGCTGTATACCCACCGGTAGCGCCATCGGCGAATATTTCGACCCAATCACCA
>CAEZVZ010000022.1_pt1 | contig 9624 bp, 10 predicted proteins | sample 7264861 | NCBI WGS metagenome assembly CAEZVZ01 (sample SAMEA6813869, study PRJEB35770) | uncultured Candidatus Planktophila sp. | biome: Freshwater; feature: Freshwater reservoir; material: water | place: Czech Republic | collected 2017-07-26 | depth 0.5m m | reverse complement strand
GGCGTAGTTACCAAAGGACTTAAGGCGACAATCATTCGCGGTCCACTTGCATTTATTGATCAGATTGCAGGTGCTGCGCTCTCACTTGCTCGCACCTTGATCTTTGTTTTCCTTATTGGCGCAGTACTGAGCTGGTCACCGTGGCAGGCTGGAAAAGATGCGGTGGCAGAAAGTGATCTCTATCCAAAGATTGAGAGCAATCTTCCAGGCGTTATTACATCAATTAAAGATGTCGTCAAGGAAAAGCTAGAGGGAGTTAATCTTCGTCCTTAGACGAATGTAACCCTTCTGAAATTAGCTTCATCACATTCGGATCAGCAAGTGTGGTCGCATCTCCTACTGCACGATTTTCAGCTACATCTTTGAGAAGACGTCGCATAATCTTGCCGCTTCGAGTCTTTGGTAGCTCGTTAACAACCATAATCTGACGCGGACGAGCGATCGCACCGATCTCTTTCGTTACATGCGCTCGCAGCTCTTTCACAAGATCATCGCCATTTGCATGATCGATACCGGCTCGCAAGATGACGAAGGCGACGATTCCCTGTCCGGTCATCTCATCGGCTGCACCAACAACTGCAGCCTCTGCAACTGCTTCGTGAGATACCAGCGCTGATTCAACTTCAGTTGTTGAGATGCGGTGGCCCGAAACGTTCATGACATCGTCAACGCGACCTAGTAACCAGATTGCTCCATCTTTATCGAGCTTTGCGCCATCTCCAGCAAAGTAGATTCCATCAAAGCGTGACCAGTACGTTTCACGATAACGCTGATCTTCACCCCATACTCCGCGGAGCATCGATGGCCATGGTTGATCAAGAATTAAGTAACCACCATGTCCCTTTGGAACTGCAACGCCATTGTCATCGACAACCTTTACGCTAATTCCTGGGATCGGAGTCATTGCAGATCCAGGTTTTGTACTTGTAACTCCAGGAAGTGGTGAAATCATGATTGCGCCAGTTTCAGTCTGCCACCATGTATCAACGATGGGACAACGGTTTCCACCAATAACGTCGCGGTACCACATCCATGCTTCAGGGTTAATTGGTTCACCGACAGAACCCAATAGACGTAGCGTTGAAAGATTATGTGCCTGTGGGAATTCATCTCCCCACTTCATCCATGTGCGGATAAGTGTTGGCGCTGTATACAAAATTGTAACGCCGTACTTTGCAATGATTTCAAACATTCGCCCCTTATGTGGCGTATCAGGTGTTCCTTCATACATCACCTGAGTTGCACCATTAATAAGTGGCCCGTAGACAACGTATGAGTGGCCGGTAATCCAACCGACATCTGCAGTACACCAATAGATATCGCTCTCGGGCTTTAAATCAAAGACTGCGCGATGTGTAAATGCGGCCTGTGTGAGATATCCAGCTGTTGTATGGAAGATTCCCTTTGGCTTTGCAGTAGTTCCTGATGTGTACAAGATAAAGAGCGGATGCTCCGAATCAAAACTTTCGGCAACATGTTCAGCGCTCTGGCGATCAACGATCTCGTGCCACCAGATATCTGTAGCGTCATTCCACGCTGTCTCTTGCTTGGTGCGCTGGACTACAAGAACCTTCTCAACGTTGGTCTTGCCTTTAAGTGCTTCATCTACGGCAGGCTTGAGCGCAAATGCAGCACCTTTTCGGAATCCGCCATCTGCAGTAATAACAACTTTTGCATCAGCATCTTGGATACGTGACAAAAGTGCATCTGCTGAAAATCCACCGAAGACAACTGAGTGGGCGGCACCGATGCGCGCACATGCAAGCATCGCAACTGCAGCCTCTGGAATCATCGGCATATAGATTGCAACGCGATCGCCTGCCTTAACGCCAATTTCAATCAGCGCATTTGCAGCCTTCTTCACATCAGTTAAAAGGTCTGCATATGTAATAGTGCGAGTATCGCCAGGTTCACCTTCAAAGAAGAATGCAACGCGATTGCCGCAACCTTGTGCAACGTGGCGATCAAGTGCGTTAACAGATGCGTTGATCTTTCCGCCGACAAACCATTTGGCATAAGGAGAGTTCCACTCAAGAGTCGTATCCCACTTGCGATCCCAAGTGAGGTGCTCTGCCTGAGATTCCCAGAACGCTAGACGATCAGCATCTGCTGTTGCGTAGATATCAGCCTTGGCATTTGCCTGTGCGGCAAATTCTGCACTCGGTGGAAAGAGTCGATCTTCTTGACCGAGGTTTTCGATCGATTCGCCAGAACTATCAACAGGTGTAGTCGTCATAACAGTTGAGATTACTAGCACTCTCTATTTTTTCCCACCTATTTCCAACGAGGGAAATTAGATAAATAGAGAAAATAGAACGGAGAGACAATGTTGACAGCCTTCTTTGCACTTCTACTCAAGATCTTGGCAAGCCCTGCCCTCTTGGCCGGACTGATCGCCTTCCTACAGAAGACCCTCAATCCGTGAGGCGCTGAACTAGCCACCCCTAGAGGCTAAAGATCGCCATGTGCCACCTGCTATTTGAGCCTGTTGGCGCATGGCGATTTTTCTTACCTCGAGGTAAGTGGTTGGATTAGCCGTAAGCCCGAAGTCGACCCAATGACGCGCTCGGCGAAGGATTACAACTCGCAAGCAAGATCTGCGAGCTACCGAGCACATATGTGGAGTCATAAATGCCTATTGCAACCCCTGAGATTTACGGCCAGATGTTAGATCGCGCTAAGGCTGGCGCATTTGCATACCCTGCAATCAACGTATCTTCATCACAGACCATCATCGCTGCAATTCGCGGATTCGCAGAAGCCGAATCAGATGGAATCATCCAATTTTCATGGGGCGGTGCTGAATACGCATCAGGCTCAACTGTAAAGAACATGGTCGATGGAGCAGTTGCTCTCGCCGAGTTCGCACACGTTGTGGCAAAGAATTACAACGTCAATATTGCAATCCATACAGATCACTGCCCAGCAGAGAAGCTCGATGGCTACATGCGTCCGCTTCTTGAAATCGGCGCACAGCGCATCAAAGATGGAAAGTCACCGCTATTTAACTCACATATGTGGGATGGCTCAGCAGTAGATATGCCAGAGAATATGAAGGTTGCAAAGGAACTCCTTGCAAAGTCAGTTGCCGCACGCACCATCCTTGAGATCGAAATCGGCGTTGTCGGTGGAGAAGAAGATGGCATTGAGGCAAAGCACGATGCCAAGTTGTACTCAACTCCCGAAGATGCCTTGATGACCCTCGATACTCTCGGAAATGACCCAGCTGCTCGCTACATGGTTGCAGCAACATTTGGAAACGTGCACGGCGTCTACAAGCCAGGTAACGTCGTCTTGCAGCCAAAGATCTTGCAGACACTTCAGGATGCAGTCTCAGCAAAGCTCGGCCTTGCTGCAGGTAGCAAGCCAATGGATCTTGTCTTCCACGGTGGCTCAGGCTCACTACTTTCAGAGATTCGCGAATCACTTGATTACGGCGTCATCAAGATGAATATCGATACCGATACTCAATACGCATTTACCCGTCCAGTTGTTGATCACATGTTTAAAAATTACGACGGCGTCTTGAAGATCGACGGCGAAGTTGGAAATAAGAAGGCGTATGACCCACGCGCTTGGGGCAAGGCGGCAGAGGCTGGAATGGCTGCTCGCGTTGTACATGCATGTGAAGATCTACGTTCAACCGGAACATCACTTCGTAAGTAATCTTTAACTAGCTAAGGAGAGAGGTTTTACTATGCCTGCATTAGTTCTGCTGGGAGCTCAGTGGGGCGATGAGGGCAAGGGTAAAGCTACCGACATCCTCGGCGATCGCGTTGATTATGTAGTGCGCTACCAAGGTGGCAATAACGCAGGACACACTGTTGTTATCGGCGACCAGAAGTACGCGCTCCATCTTCTGCCATCTGGAATTCTCTCTCCTAACGTTGTACCTGTTATCGGTAATGGCGTAGTGATTGATCCAAGCGTTCTCCTTGAAGAGATCAAAGGTCTGACCGATCGCGGAATCGATTGTTCGAAGTTAGTTATCTCAACAAATGCACATTTGATTACTCCGTATCACCGCACCATCGATAAGGTGACTGAGCGCTTCCTTGGTAAATCAAAGATCGGCACAACAGGTCGCGGTATCGGTCCTGCCTATGCTGACAAGATCAACCGAATCGGAATTCGCGTACAAGATCTCTTCGATCCATCAATCTTGCGCCAGAAACTCGAGGCAGCACTTCGCGATAAGAATCAGATTCTTATCAAGGTCTTTAACCGTAAGAACATCGAAGTCGATGATGTTTTGGCCGAATACCTTGAATACGCAGAGATCTTGCGTCCATATGTTGCAGATACCGTTCTGCTTTTGGATCAAGCGCTTAAGGCTGGAAAGCGCGTATTGCTAGAAGGTTCACAAGGAACTTTGCTCGATGTTGATCATGGAACTTATCCATATGTCACATCATCAAATCCAACTGCAGGCGGCGCCTGTACTGGTTCAGGAATCGGACCAACACAGATCGGCCGCGTTATTGGAATCGTGAAGGCCTACACAACTCGTGTGGGATCAGGGCCTTTCCCAACAGAACTCTTTGATGAAGATGGCGAGAAATTACGCACAATCGGTGGCGAAATCGGTGTAACGACAGGTCGCGCTCGTCGCTGCGGTTGGTATGACGCACCGATTGCACGTTACGCGGTCCGCGTTAATGGCCTAACAGATTTCTTCCTTACCAAGCTCGATGTACTTACTGGCTGGGAGAAGATACCTGTCTGTGTTGCATACGAGATCGATGGCAAGCGCGTTGAAGAACTTCCATCATCACAATCTGATTTCCACCACGCAAAGCCAATTTATGAGTACCTACCTGGCTGGAGCGAAGATATCTCTGGCGCACGCAAACTTAGCGATCTGCCACAGAATGCTCAGGCGTACATCGCATTCCTGGAAAAGATTTCAGGTGCTCCAATGAGCGCCATCGGTGTTGGTCCAGGTCGCGATCAGACAATTGTCATCAAGGAATTCATCTAACCGCAGCAAAGTAAGGGAGAGTGCACCAGTGAGCGTTTTAGCGAACAGATATGCATCGAAAGAGATGCGTGCCATCTTTGCCCCTGAAGAGAAGATCATCGCAGAGCGCAAACTCTGGATCGCAGTTGCTCGCGCGCAATCAGAGCTCGGCCACCCAATCTCTGCTGCAGTTATTGCAGATTATGAAAAGGTAATCACTAAAGTTGATCTGGCATCAATCGATGCTCGCGAAAAGGTTACTCGCCATGATGTAAAGGCGCGTATCGAAGAATTTAACGCGCTAGCCGGCCACGAAGTTATCCATGCTGGAATGACTAGCCGTGATCTGACAGAAAATATTGAAGCACTTCAAATTCGCGACGGCCTTGAACTTGTTCACCAGAAAGTTGTTGCAACCCTTGCTGCCCTTGGCGCAAAAGCTGCGCTCTATGCCGATCAACCGATTGCTGGTCGCTCACATAACATTCCGGCGCAGATCACCACATTAGGTAAGCGCTTTGCCAGCGCTGCCGAAGAACTTCTCTTTGCCCATCAACGCCTTGTTGCGCTGCAAGAGCGCTATCCAATGCGTGGAATTAAGGGCCCTGTCGGCACCGCCCAAGATTCAATTGATCTTCTAGGTTCATCAAAGGCGCACCATGATCTTGAGCAGAAGATCGCAGCAGAGCTTGGTTTTGCTCAGGTCCTTGATTCAACAGGGCAGATCTATCCACGCTCACTCGATTACGACGTTCTCACCACCCTTGTTCAATTAGCTGCATCACCGTCATCACTTGCTACTTCGATTCGTCTGATGGCCGGCGCCGAACTTGTGACAGAAGGATTTAAGGACGGCCAGGTTGGCTCTTCTGCGATGCCACATAAGATGAATACGCGATCATGCGAACGTATCAATGGCCTTGCAGTTATCTTGCGCGGATATTCATCGATGGTCTCTGAACTTGCCGGTGATCAATGGAATGAAGGGGATGTCTCGTGCAGCGTTGTTCGCCGCGTTGCAATCGCAGATGCCTTCTATGCAATGGATGGACTTCTTGAAACAACACTGACCGTCTTAAATGAGTTCGGTGCATTTCCTGCAATCATCGCCGCAGAGATCGAACGCTACTTGCCATTTTTAGCAACGACGAAGATCTTGATGGCTTCCGTTAAAGCCGGCGTTGGCCGCGAAGTTGCACACGAAGTAATCAAGGAGCACGCAGTCAGCGCCGCCCTTGCAATGCGTCAAGGTCAACCGAATACATTGCTCGATGCACTTGCTGCAGATGCGCGTATTCCACTTGATAAGAGCGCGCTCGATCAATTGATCAGCACACCACTTGAATTTACTGGAGATGCTCGCCTGCAGATTGCGCGAGTGATCGCTCGAATCGAAACAATTACTTCGGCACATCCTGCAGCTGCTGCATATTCACCTGGCGCAATTCGTTAATAATGCGTGATCCTGTAATTCTTGAGCAGGTGAAATCAACTCTTGCCGAACTCTCTCGTCGCTCGCCAGGACGAGCCATCGAAGTTCGCATTCCGCCATATGCCGCCATTCAATGTGGGGAAGGGCCGACCCATACACGCGGCACCCCCGCCAATGTCATTGAGATGGATGCAGCCACCTGGCTGGCACTAGCTGCTGGGCAGGAGAGCTGGGCAGATGCCCTGGCACGCGGGGCCATCAACGCATCTGGCGCCCGGGCCGACCTCACGCCCCATCTGCCGCTGATTTAGGGTGGGCAGCAAGCGTGGATCGTCCACTTTGGCCGAGAGCTAGAAATCAGGCTAAAGTGCGCCTAACAGTGAAAAAGCTATTGGTAAGGAGGCCGCCCCATGGGTAGAGGCCGTGCAAAAGCTAAACAGACAAAAGTTGCCCGCGACCTGAAGTACAACTCTCAGGAGATGGATCTTGATCGCCTGACGAAAGAACTTCACGGCGATGCACCAACTACTGATAACCGTGAGGATGACGATCCCTTCGCCGAAGGCAATTACATCCCACGTGCGTAACTAGCGCGTACTCACATGCTCCCAACACCTTACGTTGCATCACTGCGCGTATTTGAACCACTCGAAGCATTCGATCCCGTCGATCGACTTCGCTGGCAATCAATTCCTGCCGATCACAATTCGCGCGAAGAAGAGCAACGCCTTGCACTTGAACGCGTTGTATTTCCGCAACCGCCAAATGCTCGCCCTGATGGCGCACATATTCTCGATTTAGATGGCGCTCGCTATATCTGCCCTTGGTCAACAGCAACACGTTGTTGGGCAGCACTTGAAAGTTTCAAAGCGCAATTTCCGCCACCGTTATCTCACTTCTTTATCTCACCTGCACTCGAGGAAGTAATCACCAGTGGAATGGATTTCGCCGACGAACGCGTCCCACATACGCTAAGTGAGACGTGGGTAATTCCACCGCGTTGGTTCTCAATCTTTACACCGAATGAACGCGAGATCGGCAGCGATGCACATGGCCCATTTTCCAGAGCGCGCACGACAATTGCTCGCGCAAAAGAGCGCACCGCCCAAGCGCATGAAACAGTTGTCGGTGCATTTGGCGTTGGCCCAGTCGAACAAGAGATTGAAAATCTCCTTGAGTGGCTTGAAATCTTCCACCCTGAGTCCCTTGTTGAACTCGATTACGGCGGATTGGCCGGCTATCTCTCCACTGCACTGACTCATGAAGGCGAAGATGGCTTAGCTGCAGATACTTCGATTGAAGATGTTCTTTTGTCACTTGATGGGCTAGCCCAAGGCGATGGCGCAGTTGCAGGCCAGGGATATGAGCGTTTAGTACGTCGCTGGCGTAGCGTGCAGGCATTTGAGACCGCTTTCTAACTGATCATCTCCTTGCCAAGACCCCCAAAAGACGGGGATACTTCGGGGCATTGCGGGGCAAAACGGACATCGTTGAAAAGCCGCCGCCGATTAATTTAAGGGGAGAGCAATGAGCCGTCTGCCTGATGCTGAAGTTCTCCTGACACCTCGCGAAGTTGCAGATCTCTTTGGCGTAGATCCCAAGACGGTAACTCGTTGGGCAAAGGCAGGAAAGCTGACATCGATCCGAACATTGGGTGGACATCGTCGCTACCGCAAATCAGAAGTTGATGATCTTCGCGCAAATTACTTCAAGGCACAGTAGGACTTTATTTCACTCATGGAAGATATTTCACTCGGTAGGTACTTCTTACTTGGCGCGCTGACACTTGTCTTCGTCGGCCTATTAACACCGATCATGCGCAAGATCGCAATCTCGATCGGTGCAGTAGATGCACCAACGCTTGCGCGAAAAGTTCAGAAAGAGCCTGTTCCATATTTGGGCGGCGTTGCAATTGCAATCGGCGTTGTCGGCGCATCATATGCAGCTCTCTTGGCAGAAGATTTCACGATGGAGAACTTTCGCCTAGCAAGCTTTGTCTTAGTTCCTGCAATTGCAATCTCTATCATGGGCTTGATCGATGACCTCAAAGGTCTTGAGCCATGGCCACGATTGATTGCACAGACATTTACCGGAATCGTTGTCGCAGTCATCTTGACCGTCACCGACACGATGGGCGTTGCCTTTGGAAATACATTCCTGAACTACACAATCTCTGTTCTATGGATTGTTGGTGTCTGTAACTCAATCAACTTCTTCGATAACCACGATGGCGGCGCAGCCGGAACCGTGGCTGTCATCTCACTCTTCTTATTCTTCATCGCATTCGATCGCCAGCAAGTACTTGTCAGCGCACTTGCGATGGTGACAGCAGGTGCTACAGCAGGATTTCTTATCTGGAATCGCCACCCAGCAAAGATCTATATGGGCGACGCCGGAGCCTTATTTTTAGGGATCATCATCTCGGTTCTTACTATTCGCCTCAGCCCAGGAATCATTCCGCAAGAGAAATCATTTGCAATCCCTGCGTTATTGATGGCAACTCCGATCTTGGATACAACCGTTGCAGTGATCTCACGACTTCATCGCGGAATCTCACCATTTCAAGGTGGACGCGATCACTTGTCGCATCGCTTGATGCGCGTTGGTCTTTCACGCAAAGTCACAGCGTTGACGTTATGGGCGATGGCCGCTTTCTATGGCGCATTGGCACTTGCTTTGTACACCTGGCCAGATACCTTGGGTTGGCAGATCATCACATTTGCTGCAATTGCATGGATTGCCAAACTCGTTTTCTTCTTAAGAGTTCCATCCGAGGGGTAGACTTAACTCATGGCTAACCAAGATAATTCAAAAGGTGAAAACTCAGTAGATGATGTTAAAGCGAAGATGGCTGCTGCCCTAGAGGCGAAGAAGAATAAAGGCGGTCGTCCAGGATCATCTGGTGGAGCAAGCGGTGGATCAAAGATCCGCGGCGGCCAGCGCAGCGGCGGAGCACCTCAGGTGCAGCGCAAAGCAGGACCATCTGGTTCTGGATCTGCTGGTTAATTCACATTAGCAATTAGCTATCTGTAAGTAGAAACAATCTGCGTGGCTCGGGACAGGATCGAACTGTCGACCTCACGATTTTCAGTCGCGCGCTCGTACCAACTGAGCTACCGAGCCAATATGTAGTTGTAGATGTACAGGTTAAAAAAGTAGAGAGTGTGTGGACACTCTCTACTCGCGACCCAGACGGGACTTGAACCCGCGACCTCCGCCGTGACAGGGCGGC
>CAEZVZ010000021.1_pt1 | contig 9680 bp, 12 predicted proteins | sample 7264861 | NCBI WGS metagenome assembly CAEZVZ01 (sample SAMEA6813869, study PRJEB35770) | uncultured Candidatus Planktophila sp. | biome: Freshwater; feature: Freshwater reservoir; material: water | place: Czech Republic | collected 2017-07-26 | depth 0.5m m | reverse complement strand
TACGTCAACGGCGAAGTTGTTAAGACAATTATTGGCGCAAAGCCAAAGCCAGCTCTTCTTAAAGAGCTTGAAGCATTTATCTAAACTGTAAGAGTTTTCGATAATGTGCCCACAGCTTTCCCCTGATGAGATTCGTTCTTTTCAGCAAGAGCGTGGTTTAAATGTCACCGGATCACTCGATGTTGCCACCGAGCGTGCACTTGAAGATGCTCGGTGGAAATTAGGGGATCGCTCTCTCTACCTGCAGCAATCTCCGATGATGCATGGTGATGATGTTGCAGCCCTTCAATCACGTTTAACTGAGATGGGTTTTGATTGCGGGCGAGTCGATGGAATTTACGGTGAGCGGACAGAGGCAGCGGTAAAAGAGTTTCAGAAATCTGTCGGTGCAAAGGTTGATGGTCGTTGCGGCCCAGAAACAATCATTGGTCTGATTCGCTTAACAAAGATTGTCTCAGGCGGTGCGCCTTCACAGTTACGTGAAAGTGCTGCAACGCGAACACGTGGGCCTGCACTTGCAAATAAGGTTATCGTCCTAGATCCTGGCAATAATGGCGGCGAATCTGAAATTGTCTACGACATCGCTGTTCGTATTGAAGGACGTCTCCTTGCACTCGGTGCAAGCGTCTTCCTAACGCGCGGTGCAAAGAATGCTCCAAGTGAATCCGAGAGAATTGCATTTACAAATTCAAATGCAACCGATCTCTTTATCTCGTTGCATGCAGATAGCCATACAAATCCAACTGCTCAAGGAGTTGCTACATACTTCTACGGTAGCGATGCGCATGGCGTTCACTCTGTTGTTGGCGAGCGCTTTGCATCGTTGGTACAGCGTGAAATCTGCGCCCGAACTAATCTCTTAAATTGTCGAACACATGCAAAGACTTGGGATTTACTGCGGCTGACTAAAGCTCCTTCGGTTCGCGTTGATTGCGGGTATTTATCCAATCCGCAGGATGCAAAGAGTTTGGCAACTCCTGAATTCCGTGATGCTCTCGCCGAATCCTTCATTATTGCGATTCAACGCCTCTATCTAGCGGCAGAAGATGATGCAAAGACTGGGACGCTACGGATTTCAGATCTACGTAGCGCCGGTATCCGCCGCTAAATAATTCCCATAGTTACCCATCTATATGGGAGACTTCACCCTATGTCTGAGGTCAATACCCGATTCCATACAGGTGCTCCGCAAAATCTCGAAGAGCGTTTTGCCACCCGCGCCGCCGGAATGCTTCCGAGTGAGATTCGCTCACTCTTTGCAGTTGCCTCACGCCCAGAAATTGTTTCACTTGCTGGTGGAATGCCAAATCTCTCAGCGCTACCGATGGATATGATGGCAAGCGTTGTTAATGAGTTGATTCTTACCAATGGCGCTGAGGCCCTTCAATATGGAAGCGGACAGGGCCACCCAAAACTTCGCGAATTGATCTGCGATGTGATGGCACTTGAAGGAATTCGCGCCAACCCTGATGACATTGTCGTTACCACCGGCTCTCAGCAAGCGCTCGATCTAATTTCGCGAATCTTTATTGATCCAGGCGATGTCGTTCTTGTTGAAGCACCTTCCTATGTCGGTGCCCTTGGAACTTTCCGCCAATATGAGGCAGCTGTCGTCCATGTTGAGATGGATACCGATGGAATGGTTCCGCAATCACTCCGTGATGCAATCAAAGTCACCCGCGCTGCAGGGCGCAAGATCAAATTCTTATATCTCATCCCGAATTACCAGAATCCAACAGGTGTCTGCCTACCTGCAGTGCGTCGCACAGAGATTCTGGCGATCTGCCGTGAAGAAGGCATCTTTGTCGTTGAAGATAACCCTTACGGGCTCCTTGGTTTTGATCGCCCATCACCAAATGCGATGCGCGCAGAAGATTCTGAAAATGTTATCTACTTAGGCTCTTTCTCAAAGACGATCGCATCTGGCCTTCGTATCGGCTGGGCCCTTGTTCCACAATCGTTGAAAGATAAATTGGTAATTGCTTCAGAGTCATCAATTCTCTGTCCCTCAAATTTCACACAGTTAACGATTGCAAATTACTTAACCAATCAGCCATGGCGAGATCAGATCGCTAGCTTCTGTGAGGTCTATAAGGTTCGTCGCGATGCGATGCTTGAATCACTTGCAGAGCATTTCCCACAAGAGGCGACATGGACAAAGCCTGGTGGTGGTTTCTATGTCTGGGTCAATCTTCCACCTGAAATTGATACAAAGGCGATGATGCCAAAAGCGATCGTTGCCAAGGTTGCCTATGTTCCAGGTACAGCCTTCTATGCAGATGGTTTTGGATCATGGTCGATGCGTCTTTCATATTGCCACCCAACACCAGAGCGCATCCGTGAAGGTGTGAAGGCGCTCGGTCAGGTTGTTAAGCAGGAGATGTCGCGCAGAGGTTCAGCGCTTAATTAACCTTCGATGAGATCGACGATGCGCTGGAGATCTTCATTTCCAGCAAATTCGATGGTGATCTTTCCCTTGCCCTTACCTTGTTCAATGGTGACGCGGGTATCGAGGTAATCACTTAACAATTCCGCACTTGCTAGCGCAGTTCCGGAAATTCCAACTTTCACCTTTGCCTTACCGGCCTTCTTGGCAGGACCTGCAGTTGCCACAATCTCTTCAGTTGCGCGAACACTTAAACCTTCGGCAACGATGCGGTTGGCAAGCTTTTCAATCTCTTTCTCATCACTTAAACCAAGGAGAGCGCGAGCATGCCCTGCTGAGATAACACCTGCTGCAACTTTACGTTGCACGGTTGCTGGAAGATTAAGTAGGCGCAACATATTTGAGATCAACGGACGTGAGCGTCCAAGTTTTGCCGCTAACTCATCATGTGTGCAGCCAAAATCGGTAAGTAGACCAGCGTAAGCAGCAGCTTCTTCCAATGGGTTAAGTTGGCTGCGGTGAATATTTTCAATGAGCGCCTCGCGCAGTAATTCATTATCTGGTGTTTGGCGGATGATGACAGGAATCTTTGTAAGTCCTGCAGCCTTTGCGGCGCGGAATCTACGCTCGCCCATGATCAATTCATAGCGATCGGTTCCAACGCGACGCACAACAGGAGGTTGGAGAATTCCAATCTCTTTAATTGATGCAATCAATTCATTGAGTGCATCTTCATCAAAGACGGTACGTGGTTGGCGTGGGTTTGGTGAGATAGAAGAGATCGCAACTTCATTCTGTGTTGCAACTTCGGTATCGCCAACTGTTAGTGATGTTGGGATCAGTGAATCCAAATTTGTTCCAAGGCCGCCGCGCTTTGCACTCATGCGATCTCTCCATCTTTCTTGTAGTGAATGCTCACTACATTTGAATTGAATGTGGAATCAATAGTGGACTCATCTTTAGCTTTTCCGCGTTCTGCAATCTCTCGAGCAACCTGCATATATGCAATTGCACCTGGTGATAGCGGGTCATATGTCATCACAGTTTGGTTATAGGAAGGCGCCTCAGATACGCGCACTGCACGAGGAATTGGAATATCAATAAGTTCATTAGGAAAGTGTGTTCGCACATTTGCTGCAACATCATTGGCAAGACGTGTACGTCCATCAAACATCGTAAGCAAGATTGTTGAGAGATTGATACTTGGATTCAATCGCTTCTTTACAACGGCATATGTTTCAAGAAGTTGAGATAGACCTTCGAGTGCGTAGTACTCGGCTTGAATTGGAATCAATAACTCTTTCGCTGCAGCAAACGCGTTGACAGTTAACAAACCAAGCGATGGTGGGCAATCGATAAAGATGTAATCGTAATTAACGCTAATTGTCTCGAGCGCTTCCTTAAGTTGTAGTTCGCGTGCAACCATCGAAACTAAATTAATTTCAGCGTTAGCAAGTGATGTATTTGATGAGATGCAATCGAGCGCCGGAAAACCTGCAACCTTCTGCACAACAGTTGAGATCTCGTGGCTTCCCATAAGCACTTCATAGATCCCGGCGTTATCACGGTGAGGAACACCTAACGCTGTACTGGCATTGCCCTGTGGATCTAAATCGATAACAAGGACGCGAAGACCGCCCATAGAAAGGGCTGCTGCAATATTGACTGTTGTGGTGGTCTTTCCGACCCCACCCTTCTGGTTAGCTACAGTGAAGATGCGGGTTGAGGCCGGCTTTGCCATCGCCTCTTTGAGGCGGCGAACTCCCACTACCTTGCTTGTGGGAGGGGTGGAGGCAGCGCTCGTTGTTTCACGTGAATCATCACCGCTCTGGCTCATGGCCCTATCTAAGCACCCTTTTTAATGGCGACGATTCGCCCAAGGCCGATTCCCTCCAAAGTGATCTCGTGGAGCGTTGCTCCCTTGACCCCCTCCATCTCAGCCGAGGCTGACTCCCCCTTCATCGCAAGGAGACTTCCCCCAGTTTTGACCATATGCCAGCTCATCTTCTTCAGCTTCTCAAGCGGGGCGACAGCTCGGGCGGTGACAAAGTCAGCTGATTTCTTCACATCTTGTGCTCTTCCGCGGATTACCTCGATATCAAGGCCTGCTACCGCCTCATTGAGGAAGGAGACCCGGCGTTCAAGGGGCTCAATCAGCGTGACCGATAGATCGGGGCGGGCTAGGGCGATGACAATTCCTGGAAGTCCTGCCCCTGAGCCGATATCAAAGAGGGAGGCCCCCTGCGGTAGTAATTGGGTGACGGGTAGGCTGTTAAAGATATGGCGCTCCCAGATCCGCTCCCCTTCGCGGGGGCCGATTAGGCCGCGTTCGATACCTGCCGTCTGGAGAAAGTGGGCATAGGCAGCGATCTCATCGAGGCGCTCTGGAAAGTAGCGCTCGATCAGTGTTTCACGGGAAACATCGCTTGCCGTCATAGGGGTTTACGCTGGGTAGATCACAACGTAGCGGCGTGGGTCTTCCCCATCAGATTCGCTACTAAGTCCTAGATCCTGAATGGTGTCGTGGATGATCTTGCGCTCAAAGGCGTTCATAGGCGCAAGTTTGATGGAATTGCCTGTTGTGGTCGCCTCTTCAGCCTTCTCCTTGGCAAGTGCGGTCAGCTCCTTGCGTCGGTTGGCGCGGAAGTTATCGATATCGAGCATGAGGCGGCTACGGTCGCCGGTTGCTGTCTGGACAGCAAGGCGTGTGAGCTCCTGGATTGAGTCGAGGACCTCGCCCTCCTTGCCGACGAGGTGGCTCAACTTTCCGCCGACGATGGCAAGGGATGCGCGGCCATTTTCGACATCGATATCGATATCGCCATCGAGATCTGCAATATCAAGGAGCGCCTCTAGGTAATCGGCTGCGATATCGCCCTCTTCTTCAAGCTTGGCAGGCGACTTTGGCGCCTTTACAACCTCTGTTGCTTCTGCTGTATCAACTACTGCTGTGCTCTCTTCTGACATCTCTACTCCTTGGGTTAATTAGCCCCTTTTGGTGGGGTTTAGTGTAATAAAAGGTATTTGTCCGAATTAATCTTTCTTCTTCTTTTTCTTCTTCTTTGGCTGCTGGCGCTGCCCCTTCACCTCATCGGTCGCCGGCTTATCGCCATCTGCCTCATCGAGTGAGCCCTCTACTGGGCGTCCCTCTTTCTTCGCCTTCTTACGGGCAAGCTCTTCAAAGGCTGGAGATCCAGGGGTTGGGTTTCTCTTAATCACGTAATACTGCTGGCCCCATGTCCAGAAGTTTGTTGTCGACCAGTAGATCAAAACACCGACTGGAAAGTTAACACCTGAGATTGCAAAGATAAGTGGGAATAAATACAACATGATTTTTTGCTGCTGCAACATCATATTGTTACTTGCATCCATCTTTGGCATTCCCTTAACCATCAACTGACGCTGAGTTGTAAAGGTTGTTGCAGACATAATAAAGATAAGGAGAACAGTGACGAGCTTTACCTTGATGTCATCGCTTCCAAGGAATGTCTCTGAAATCTTTGCACCGAAGAACTTTGCTTGCGCTGCGCTCTCTAGGTAATCACCTTTAAGGAATCCACGAGCAATTGGTGCTGGAACTCCGGCATCTGTCTTTGCTGCGATTCCATTAAGCACAGTAAAGAGTGCGAAGAAGATTGGTGCCTGGGCAAGGATTGGAAAACATGATGCGAGTGGATTTGTCTTATGCTCTTTGTAGAGCTTCATCATCTCTTCTGATTGCTTCTGGCGATCATCCTTGTACTTCTTCTGGATCTCCTTCATATGTGGCTGCAGGGCGGTAAGTGCGCGCTGGCTCTTAATCTGCTTCACAAAGAGTGGGATCAAAACAATTCGGATAACAACCACAAGTCCCATGATTGAAAGTGACCATGTCACACCACTGTCGAAGCCGAAGATCGGTGTGAGCATATTGTGGAAGAGAACAATGATTCCTGATACCAGGTTATATAGAGGATTAAGAATAAAGCCCATGGTTATGCCGCCGCCTTCATGCTCTCAAGTGATTGCTCTGTAATGGTTTTTTCTTCTGTTTTAACTTTAGGTTGTACATAATCAACACCACCATGTGACCATGGGTTGCAGCGCACTACACGCCATGCCGCCATAGCCACACCTTTAACTCCATACGTTGAAATTGCTGTAAGTGCATAACTTGAACATGATGGGTAGTACTTACAGCGAGGTGCAAGCGCTGGGGAGATAAATTTTTGGTAAAAGGTGATGAGAAGAGTCAGCGGTGAAAGAAGGAGTTTCATGAGCGCTCAACTTTCTTCGCTGCGCGTGCAATTAACCCGGTAACCACGGTTGAAACTTCATCGGTGAAAGTTGGAACGTTCTTAAGAACTCGGATCACTAGAAGTGAGTTGGCGGGAAGATCTACGATCATCGGCGCAACGCTATGGCGAATCTGACGGGCGATGCGATGGCGTGTGACAGAGCCACCGACAGATTTATTTACAATCAGACCGCACTTGCCGCCGCCCTGAATATCTGAGGCAGGGGAGATGCACAGGTATCCAACGAGGTTCTCTGAGGTAAGGCGAGTTCCGCTCTTTGTTGCTTTAGCAAAATCTTCGCTTGTAGTAAGACGTGCGTTCTTTGGAAGCACTCTTTTGCTCCGCGGCTTTTTAGCTTTTACGCTGAAAGACGTGAGCGACCCTTGGCGCGACGAGCTGCGAGTACAGCACGACCTGCACGTGTAGCCATGCGTGCACGGAAACCATGCTTCTTGGCGCGACGACGTGTATTTGGTTGGTAGGTGCGCTTTGTCATGAGGTCGAACTCCTTCGTCTAGCGAGAAAATTTGTCAGGCCCGGGTGGGCCTTGATTCATAAGTGCGGGGGAAGCAAGGAGGTAACGGTAGAGGTGTGGATATGTATGGGTCAAACTCGCCCCCAAGGCCCCGCTTGCGGGGTGGAGCTACCCACGCTTGTGGATAACCACTTGCGCTTTTCCCCAAAGAGCCCTACTTTTCGACTTCTCCACAGGCTATCCGCCGAATTCGGGATTTTGTAGGCCTCAACCCCTACTTTAGACCACAGCCTGTGGATAACTTTGTGGATATCTCTGGGGGCATACATGGCAGTAGTGGACGTGGAATTAAGCGCCCTGTGGGAACGTGTCATTGAGCATGTCTCTATCGGAGAGCCTCAACATCGAGCATTTTTGATGATGACGAAGGCCCTTGGTCTTATCCAGAGCGAAGATGGAACCAACTTATTGGTTGCTGCCCCTAACGCCTTTGCAAAAGATGTCTTGGAGTCTCGCCTTCGCATCGTTGTTAATGAAGTTCTTACTCGCGAACTCGGCGATAAGACAAATATCGCGGTGATGATCGATGAAAATATTGAGCTAGCCGATCTTCCAGCACCAACTGTTGTTGTTGAGAACGCACCACTTGCACCGGCTGCAAAAACTTTAGGTCGTGACGCGTCCGGTTCTGTAAAAAGTGATGAGCCTTCACAACTTAACCCGCGCTATATCTTTGAAACATTTGTTATCGGTGCATCAAATCGTTTTGCACATGCTGCCGCAGTTGCAGTCGCTGAAGCGCCAGCTAAGGCTTATAACCCGCTCTTTATCTACGGTGATTCAGGACTTGGCAAAACTCACTTGTTGCACGCGATCGGCGCATATGCCAAAGAGTTATACGGCAATGTCCGTGTTCGTTATGTCTCTTCAGAAGAGTTCACCAATGACTTTATTAACTCAATTCGTGACGATAAAGCATCTGCCTTTCAACGCCGTTATCGCGATCTAGATATCTTGCTTGTCGACGATATTCAATTCTTGGAAAATAAAGAACGTACACAGGAAGAGTTCTTCCATACATTTAATACTTTATATAACGCTAATAAGCAGATTGTTATCTCATCTGACCGCCCACCAAAGCAGTTAACAACTTTGGAAGATCGACTTCGCAGCCGATTTGAGTGGGGTTTGATTACAGATATTCAGCCACCGGAACTTGAGACACGTATTGCGATCCTTCGTAAGAAAGCTGCCCAAGATAAATTAAATGCGCCAGATGATGTTCTGGAATTTATCGCAAGTAAGATCTCTACAAATATTCGCGAACTCGAAGGCGCACTTATTCGCGTCACAGCTTTTGCATCCCTTAACCGCCAGCCGGTTGATATGGGCCTTGCTGAAATTGTCTTACGTGATCTGATTCCAAGTGATGTGACCCCAGAGATCACCGCTTCAACAATCATGGCCGCCACCGCTTCATATTTCAGCCTTACAATCGATGACTTATGTGGAACCTCGCGTTCTCGAGTCCTTGTAAACGCTCGCCAGATCGCGATGTACCTCTGCCGCGAACTCACTGAACTCTCCCTGCCAAAGATTGGCCAGACCTTCGGAGGGCGTGATCACACCACTGTGATGCATGCCGATCGGAAGATTCGCCAATTGATGGCTGAGAGACGTTCGATCTATAACCAGGTCACTGAACTCACCAACAGAATTAAGGTGGCTGCAAAAAATTAAATAGCAGGTGGATTGGGTAGATATGTCCATATTGGATGGCTTTACCCCCAACTGTGGAGAACTTGTGGATAACTGTGGGTATCTCCCTCTTTTCTGTGGGTAATCAGGGTGGTGCAGGCTCACTCTTATTAACCCAGCAGAGGTCAGGGGCGGTGCTCACTCTCTTATCCACAGAAGTGCGGTGGTTACCCACCTCCTCCCCACAGGTGTTTATCGAGAGATAAAGGGTGTGATCAGGACTTTTACTCTGTGAGGAGCTCTCCTCCACAGAAAAGGTCTCTAGTTACTACTACTACTTTTATAGATAGAAAATCTCTCCACACACGAACATCTACCGCAGAAAAGTTTTAGTTTTCTAAGTCAGCACAGGTGTGCCAGACTTTCAAGATACGAGAAGGTGGTTACAGGTGAAATTTACAGTCGATCAACAAGCACTCACCGATGGTGTGAACTGGGTTTCCCGCAGCCTTTCAACCCGCCCCATTAAAACCGAGCTCCTCGGAATCGTTATCGATGCCACCGGCGACGAAGTCTTTCTCTCAGGATCAGATTTAGAGACATCGAGTAAAGCTCACTTTGCAGCAGATATCGTTGTTAAAGGAAAAGTTCTTGTTCCAGGAAAATTACTTGCAGAGATCTGCCGCTCACTTCCAAATAAACCAATCACAATCGCACTCGACGGAACTCGCGTCCTTGTGACATCAGGTTCTGCAAAATTTACCCTGCCAACACTCTCCATCGATGAGTACCCACACCTTCCAGAACTTCCTGAAAGCACTGGCGTTGTAGCAAGTGACACCTT
>CAEZVZ010000020.1_pt1 | contig 10006 bp, 5 predicted proteins | sample 7264861 | NCBI WGS metagenome assembly CAEZVZ01 (sample SAMEA6813869, study PRJEB35770) | uncultured Candidatus Planktophila sp. | biome: Freshwater; feature: Freshwater reservoir; material: water | place: Czech Republic | collected 2017-07-26 | depth 0.5m m | reverse complement strand
CTAAGCACTCTCGTAGCGCATGTAAAAACTTCTCATTTTCGGCGCCGGTGCCGATTGTGGTGCGTAAGTACCCTGATAATCCCACATCTCGAATCAAAATTCCTCGATCAAGCATCGCCTGCCAGAGATCGGCCGATGGCGATGAGAATCCAGTAAAGAGTAGGAAGTTTGCTTGACTTGGTAGAACTTGAAGCCCTAACTCTTGCAAACCCTGAGCAACTAACTCTCGCTGCTGACGCAATTGAGCAACCCCTGAGAGCAACTCATCCTGAAATTCTAAAGCCACCAAGGCAGCGCTCTGTGTCAGCGAGCTCAAGTGATAAGGAAGTCTGACTAACTTCATCGCATCGATGACGGCAGGGTTCGCAACGAGGTAACCAACACGAGCACCAGCAAATGAGAATGCCTTGCTCATGGTGCGGATAACGACAAGGTGTGGGAATTTCTCAATCAAAGTCACCGCTGATTCAATATCTGAGAATTCGGCATAGGCCTCATCGATTACAAGCAATCCCGGTGTTACTGCAGCTAACTTCTCAATTGAGCTCAGTGGGATCGCTTCACCAGTTGGATTATTTGGAGTAGTGATAAAGGTAAGGCTTGGACGCTCGCGTAGAACTTGTTCTACTGCGCTTTCGATATCGAGTGAGAAATCATCCCGTCTAGCTCCATCAATCCAAGCAGTTGCAGTCACACGTGCAATCAACGGATGCATCGAATACGAAGGAATGAAACCAAGGGCGCTTCCTTCACCAAAAGCGAGAAAGAGCGATTGGATGATCTCATTGCTTCCGTTTGCCGCCCAAATGTTGCCTTCTTGAAAGTTAGTTGCAGATTGCGCATTGATGTACTGGGCAAGAGCCGTGCGGAGCGCTGTCGCATCACGATCTGGGTAACGGTTGAGCGATGCTGCAACTTCGCCCACCTTTTCTGAAATTGCCGCAACCAGTGATGGCGAAAGAGGAAATGGATTCTCATTTGTATTCAGAGATGCGTCGGCTTCCACTTGTGGCGCACCGTATGGTGAAAGTGGAGCAAGTGATGGGCGAAGCGGAAGCCACTCTGGCCAGTGTGCTTGGGTCATCGATCTTCCAAACGAACACTCATCGCCTGACCGTGTGCAGGTAGATCCTCTGCTTGGGCAAGAGTGATGACAGTCGGTGCAATATCTCTAAATGCTTGCTCGCTGTACTCGATGAAGTGGAGGCCACGTAAGAAGGTTGCGACAGACAATCCACTGCTATGACAGGCACATCCACCGGTAGGAAGAACGTGATTAGAACCAGCAGAGTAATCACCCAATGAGACGGGAGTAAATGGACCAATGAAGACAGCACCTGCATTCTTAATCTTCGCAGCGTCCTCGCGGGCATTACGTGTCTGAATCTCAAGGTGCTCTGCTGCATATGCATTAACAACATCGATCGCGTGGGAGATGTCATCGACGATGGCAATGGCGCTTTGAACTCCAGATAAGGCGGTGCGGATTCGCTCTGAGTGTTTTGTGAGCGGCACTTGTCGCTCGAGCTCTCTCTCAACAGCATCGGCTAGCTCCAATGACGGAGTTACCAGAACAGCAGCAGCAATAACGTCGTGCTCTGCTTGACTGATCAGATCTGCTGCCACATTGCGTGGATCTGCACTTTCATCGGCAACGATTGCAATCTCTGTTGGTCCTGCCTCAGAATCAATTCCGATGATTCCACGAAGTGCGCGCTTGGCAGCTGCGACATAAATATTTCCAGGGCCAGTAACGAGATCACATTTTTCACAGAGATCTTTCATTCCATAGGCAAAGAGGGCAATCGCCTGCGCACCGCCTACTGCATAAACCTCAGTAATTCCAAGCAGTGCACACGTTGCAAGAATTGTCGGGTGCGGCAATCCTCCAAAATCTTTCTGTGGTGGAGAAGCCACTGCAATGCTTTCAACGCGCGCAATCTGCGCTGGGATCACATTCATCATCACACTCGATGGATAGACGGCGCGACCGCCCGGAACATAGAGACCTACGCGATCTACTGGGACCCACTTTTGCGTAACGACTCCCCCATCAACAACAGTTGTTGTGTGACTGGCTCGGATCTGATCGTGATGAACTTTGCGGATTCTCTCGATGGAAAGTTCTAGTGCTGTTCGGATCGCCGGATCAAGTTCTGCCAGTGCGTTATCGAGGGCGTTCTGCGGAACACGTAGAGATGGAGGGCGAACGCCATCAAACTCTTGCGCCAGAGCAAAGAGATCCTCTGGAGTTCCATCTTTAACTCGGGTAAGAATTGGTTGAATCAAAGCCATCGCTTCATTGACATCAAGAGTTGCTCGAGGCAAGAGCTCTTGATAGCCGGCCTTGCTATGGCGCGCACCGCGCAGATCAACTCTTCGAATCACTGGCTCAGTCTACTTTGAGTGGCCTGCGCGAGGAGCGATGAATTTCTCGCCTTTAGCTACGGACCAGGCAATCAGGGCCGAGAATTGTCTTGAGATCGGCGCTCAAACTTGGCGATGATGTGACGAGGGCATCAATCTTCATCGTCGTCGTCTTTCCACCATCTTCGATATTGAGATGCACTTCGCGCTTTCCGGGATGAGAGCGAAGAATCTCCTTCATCCGTTCGACAATCGGTGGAGTGCACTGTGCCATGGGTAGTGAGATCAAGAGCGGGCCAACGGGTCCACTTGAGATATCTAAGGTCGACATCTCAAGAGCGCTAAAGCGAACTTGTTCTTCACGACGATCAACCCGTCCACGGATTGTGACAATACGATCTTCTACAAGAGTCAGCGCATATTGGTTATAGGTATTGGCAAAGAAGAGAACTTCCAAAGATCCTTCAAGATCTTCCACCGTAACAATCGCCCATGAAGATCCTTGGCGAGATACCTTGCGAGAGATGCCGGTGATCAAACCACCGATGGTGACAAATCCTTCTTGCACTCCTCCATCATCAAGGAGCGCGCTGATGGACATATCTGTATTCGATCGTAAGACATGTTCAACGCCAAGGAGAGGATGATCTGAAACGTAGAGTCCAAGCATTTCGCGTTCGAAGGCAAGGAGCGTTGCCTTATCCCATTCGCCTTGTGGGATATCAATCTCTAATCCGCTGACCTGCGATCCACCGATATCTCCAAAGAGATCGAATTGGCCGATCGCTTCTGCGCGCTTGCTCTCGATGACAGCATCGATTGCTTCCAAGTGAACGCTGACGAGAGCTTTGCGGTGATGGCCTAGATCATCAAAGGCTCCGGCTTTAATCAAAGATTCGATGGTCTTCTTATTGCAAACCTGGGCATCGACCTTTGCAAGGAAATCACCGAAGGATGTAAAGGCTCCCTTACTCTCTCTGGCGCTCTTAATTGAAGCTACGACTCCTTCGCCAACGTTTCGAATTGCAGCAAGACCAAAGCGAATATCTTTACCGCGCGGTGTGTACTCCGCATTTGATTCGTTGACATCAGGTGGCAAGACATTGATACCCATGCGGCGACATTCAGAGAGATAGAGAGCAGATTTATCTTTATCGTCACGCACACTTGTAAGTAGGGCGGCCATATATTCAGTTGGGTAATTTGCCTTGAGGTAAGCCGTCCAGAACGAGACCACACCGTATCCGGCAGAGTGTGCGCGGTTAAATGCGTAATCAGAGAATGGAATCAGAACTTCCCAGAGACGCTTAATTGCAGCATCACCAAAACCATTTGATTTCATTCCCGCCTCAAACGGGATGTACTCCTTATCGAGAATCTCTTTATTCTTCTTACCCATCGCCTTACGTAAGAGATCCGCGCGACCGAGTGAGAAGCCAGCAACTTTCTGTGCGATCGCCATTACCTGCTCTTGGTAGACGATAAGGCCATAGGTATCACCCAAAATGTCGGCCAGCGGCTCACGGAGTTCTGGATGAATTGCTTCAACTGGCTTGCGACCGTTCTTGCGATCGGCGTAGTTGTTATGAGCGTTCTCTCCCATAGGACCTGGGCGATAGAGAGCGATAACAGCTGAGATATCTGCAAATGAATCAGGTGACATGCTGCGAAGAAGTGCACGCATTGGTCCACCGTCGAGTTGGAATACACCTAATGTGTCACCACGACCGAGCAATTCGAATGTCTTGGCATCACTGAGTGGAAGATCTTCAAGGACAACATCGATTCCAAGATTAAGTTTGATATTTACTAGCGCATCATCGAGAACTGAGAGGTTACGTAGACCAAGGAAGTCCATCTTGAGTAGGCCAGTTGCCTCGCATGCACCCATATCGAATTGGGTGATGATCGCTCCATCTGCTTCACGGCGATGAATTGGGATGACATCAAGTAACGGTTCGCGCGAAAGGATCACACCAGCGGCATGTACTCCCCACTGGCGCTTGAGTCCTTCAAGTCCACGTGCCAGATCTACAACGCGCTTGGAGTCGACATCGGTCTCATACAAGGTACGGAACTCACCAGCTTCGCCATGGCGGGCATCATCTTTATCAAAGACGCCACCCAAGGTGATGTCTTTACCCATCACAGATGGTGGAAGTGCCTTCGTGAGTTTCTCGCCAATGGCATATGGATAGCCAAGTACTCGCGTTGCATCTTTAAGAGCCTGTTTAGATTTAATGGTTCCGTAGGTGATGATCTGAGCAACGCGATCATCACCATACTTTTCAGTTGCGTAGCGAATCATCTCTGATCTGCGACGTTCGTCGAAGTCGAGATCGATATCTGGCATAGAGATACGTTCTGGATTAAGGAAGCGCTCAAAGAGCAAACCGTGTTCAATCGGATCAAGCCCTGTAATTCCAAGTGCATAGGCAACAAGTGATCCCGCAGCAGATCCACGGCCAGGACCTACACGGATTCCAACTTTGCGTGCATGTGAACAGAGATCTGCAACAACAAGGAAGTAGCCAGGAAATCCCATCTTGACCATGACATCGAGTTCATAATCTAGGCGCGTGATGTGCTCTGGAGTTGTTCGATCTCCAAGACGTTTTTTGAGACCTTTATGTGAGAGTGCACGCAGCCAAGAATCTTCTGTCTCACCTGCAGGTACATCAAATTGCGGCAGAAGGTTCTCGCCTTCGCGCAGAGTGACGTTGCAGCGCTCTGCAATAAGTAAGGTGTTATCGCATGACTCTGGAATATCTTTGAAGAGCTCGCGCATCTGCGCCGCCGTCTTTACATAGAACTCACTATTGTCGAATTTAAAGCGCTTGGGATCTGCAAGTGTTGAGCCAGATTGAACGCAGAGCAGTGCTTCGTGGGCGGCGGCATCTTCGTGGAATGTGTAGTGGAGGTCATTCGTTGCAAGCAGCGGTAATTTAAGCTCCTTGCCAAGCTTTAAGAGATCTGCCTTGACTCGATTTTCGATATCGATGCCATGATCCATCACTTCGAGATAGAAATTAGCTGCACCGAAGATATCTCGATAATCACTTGCTGCTCGAAGTGCCTCACGATAATTTCCCATACGAAGACGCGTCTGGATTTCACCACCTGGGCAACCAGTCGTTGCAATCAAACCATCGGCATATCGTGAGAGAAGATCGCGATCCATACGCGGCTTGTAGTAATAGCCCTCAAGGGATGCAAGAGATGAGAGGCGGAAGAGATTTGCCAGACCCTGATTATTCTCAGCAAGTATTGTCATATGTGTATATGCGCCGCCGCCTGAGACATCATCTTCGCCACCACTTGCCCACTGCACACGCTTCTTTTCGTGTCGTGATTCAGGAGCGACATAGGCCTCAATGCCGATGATCGGTTTCACGCCAACCTTTGTCGCCTGCTTATAGAAATCAAAGGCGCCAAAGACGTTGCCATGATCTGTCATAGCAATTGCAGGCATCTCTTGTCGGGCAACTTCGGCGACTAAATCCCCCACGCGCGCAGCACCATCGAGCATCGAATACTCGGTATGTACATGCAGGTGCACGAATGATTCTGAAGAAGTACCGCTCATAGGCTGGCTAAATTAGCACTTACGGAATGACAGCATCGGATAGCAACGCCAGACAAGCCTGAAGGTCATCTGGATATGGAGCCTTGAACTCCATCGACTCGCCCGTGATCGGGTGATCAAAGCGGAGTTCTTTGGCATGTAGCCACGGACGTGACATCTGTAACGCCTTCGCCAGAACAGGATCTGCGCCATAGATAGTGTCGCCAACAAGTGGGTGGCCCAAGGCGTTGAAGTGCACGCGAATCTGATGGGTGCGACCAGTCTCTAGCTCTACCTTCACCATCGTCACAGCGCGGTAATACTCAATCAACTCGTAGTGAGTGATGCTCTCTTTGCCATCTGCCACAACTGCAAAGCGATGATCAACCTTTGGGTGGCGATCGATCGGTGCATCAATGGTTCCGGTGGGAGGATCAATATGTCCTTGAATAAGTGCGTGATAGGTCTTATCAACGCTGCGGGTACGAAATGCCTCTTTTAAAACAGTAAAGGCGCGATCAGTCTTTGCAACGACCATTAGCCCACTTGTTCCAACATCGAGTCGATGCACGATACCTGCACGCTCTTGCGCACCTGATGTAGAGATTGTGTAACCGGCAGCGGCAAGAGCGCCAACAACTGTTGGACCGTGCCAACCTGGACTTGGATGCGCAGCACATCCCACAGGTTTATTGATCACCAAGATGTGATCATCGTTGTAGACAATATCTAAACCCTCAAGTGGGGTAAGGGGAATTGGCTCTCTCTCGACTGTATCGGGAAGAAGTACTTCAATGACTTGCCCTGCAGTAACGCGATCAGATTTTCCAAGAGGTGCACCTGCACAGGTGATATCGCCATCGTCGATGAGGCGAACAATGGCAGAGCGAGAGAGACCGAGAACGCGTACTAACGCGCTATCGATACGTTCTCCAGCGACACCCTCAGGAACGCTCAGGGTGCGTAATTCTCTAGCCATGAAACTCCCTTAATGAAACCCAGAATGCTGCTGGATTACTTCTGCGCACCCGGTGGGGCAAAAGGAGGAATCTCCTTAGCGACAAGCAGTACTGATAGTAGCGCGGCGCAGACAATCGCGATGTCTGCAACGTTAAAGACCGGCCAACGAGGAAGTTCGATCCAATCGATGACATGGCCGTTAAAACATGCTGGAGCGCGAAAGATGCGATCTGTGAGATTTCCTAAGATGCCGCCGAGAGCTAACCCAAGGACGGCAGCCCACCAGCGATTCTCAATTTTAATTGCGTAGTAAGCAATAACTGCTATCGCAGCCAAGGCGAGAATAGTAAAGATAAAGGTGACGCTCGTTCCAAAACTAAAGGCAGCGCCAGGATTAAAGACCAGACGAAGTTGTAAGAAGGAGCCAAGAATCTCGCGCGGTTCACGTTGGCTCAGGTTATTGAGAGCCCAGCCCTTAGTTGTGTAATCGATTGCCCAAATAATGGCCCCGAGAAAGTAGAGGCGTTGCCAGTACGTGGTAAATCTTGCCAGAGGCACCTTTAGCGTCGCTCTTCTTTCTGCTTGCAGATCATGCAGAGAGTTGCGCGTGGAAATACTTGTAGGCGCTCTTTACCAATTGGGTTTGCACAATCTTCGCAGTTTCCATAACTCTTATTTTCAATACGCTCAAGAGCGCGCTCTGTCTGCAAGACCATATCGCGGGCATTGATCACAAGTGACATCTCATGTTCGCGCTCAAAAGTCTTTGTTCCAGAATCTGCCTGATCATCGCCGGCGCCTTCACCAGAGTCTGCGATCAACTCTTCCATCTCAGCTTCAACGAGTTCTAATTCTTGCTTGAGGCGAGCCAGCTCTTTAGTCAGTTCTACTCGAATGGCTTTGAGCTCTGTTGCACTCCAAGGAGTCTCACCTGCTGCCGCAGTCACAGGAGTTGGTGCTGACTTAATTGGCTTAAGCGGTGCAACCTTCTTTCCACTCTTTACCGGGCGTGGTGGAGGTGGCATAACAAGTCGACGCTCTTCAACAACTGGCGCGGCAACTGGTGCTACAACTGTTGCGACAGAGACTGTCTGTGACTTCTCATCAACGGTAAGTGTTGGCTTTCCCGCCTTCGATGGAAAAGGTTTTCCCGGAGCTTTTTTAACTGGCGCTGCCTTTTTAACTGGCGCTGCCTTCTTTACTGGAGCCTTCTTCGCCACAACCTTCTTGGCAGGGGCCTTCTTCGTGACAGCCTTCTTGGCAGGGGCCTTCTTCGCTGGCGCTTTCTTAGCAACCTTCTTTACTGCAGCCTTCTTGGCAGGGGCCTTCTTCGCCGCCTTCTTCGCTACCTTTTTTGCTGACACGCCGCGCACCTTATGCTCTTTTTCTCCTTCTACCAAATATGCCACTCATATATGAAGGTGGATTTATTCTGGCGAAAAAGTCAGACTCGCGTGAGGAATGGCGCGATTACGGCTGGCCAACTGCCCTGCATTAGACTCAAGGCCTTATGAGCTCACAATTTCGCCCTCTTGCAGCCCAAATTGACCTGCCTGCAATGGAGCACTCGATACTGAAGATGTGGGCTGACCAATCAATCTTTGAACGATCACTTGCAGCGCGCGCTGGCCAGGGGCCAGAGAACTCTTGGACCTTCTACGAAGGCCCACCGACTGCAAATGGAATGCCTGGGACCCACCACATCGAAGCGCGAGTCTTTAAAGATGTCTTCCCTCGTTTTCATACGATGAAGGGCAAGTTCGTCACACGTAAGGCTGGATGGGATTGCCACGGCCTCCCTGTTGAGATTGCTGTCGAGAAAGAACTTGGATTTTCTGGCAAGGGCGATATTGAAAAATTTGGCATCGCAGCCTTTAACGATAAATGTAAAGAATCTGTCACACGCCACGTAGGTGCATTTACAACCATGACAGAACGTATGGGCTTCTGGGTTGATTTCGATGAAGCGTATTGGACGATGTCACCTGAATATGTAGAGAGCGTCTGGTGGTCGCTCAAAGAGATTTGGAAGAAAGGTCTTCTTGTACAAGACCATCGCGTCGCACCGTACTGCCCGCGATGTGGCACCGGCCTTTCAGATCATGAATTAGCACAAGGTTATGAGACCGTCACAGATCCATCTGTCTTCGTACGTTTTCCGATTACATCCGGCGATCTCGTCGAACTCAAAGCAAGTCTTCTTGTCTGGACCACAACTCCTTGGACGCTAGTTTCAAATACCGCGATCGCCGTACATCCTGATGTCGATTACGTCGCAGCTCGAGTAACCCATGAAGATCAATCAGAAGTTTTAGTTGTTGCAGAAGCGCTGATCAGCAGCTTGGTCGGTGAAGTCGAAATCCTCAAAACCTTTAAGGGTGCAACTCTTGAGCGCACGACATATCAACGCCCCTTGGACTTTATCGAGATTCCCGATTCGCACTTTGTAGTTCTTGCAACCTATGTAACGACTGAAGATGGAACCGGTCTTGTGCACCAGGCTCCTGCCTTTGGCGCAGATGATTTACAGGTCTGTCGCAGCTACGGCCTTCCAGTTGTTAACCCGATCGCACCTAATGGAACCTTCCTTGCAGATGTTGCATTGGTAGGTGGACTCTTCTTTAAAGATGCCGATAAGCCACTGGTCAAAGAGCTTAAAACTCGCGGCGTCTTATACAAGCACCTTCAATACGAGCACCCTTACCCGCATTGCTGGCGATGCCACACAGCGTTGATCTACTACGCACAACCATCGTGGTACATCCGCACCACATCGATTAAAGATGCTCTTATTCGTGAGAACGAGAAGACCAATTGGCATCCAGAGACAATTAAAACCGGACGATATGGTGATTGGCTCAATAACAATATCGATTGGGCGCTTTCTCGCAATCGATTCTGGGGAACTCCCCTACCGATCTGGCGCTGTGAAAATAAGCATGAAGTTTGTGTTGATTCACTCAAGGAACTTGGTGCCCTTGCCGGGAAGGATCTCCTCGAGCTCGATCCTCATCGCCCATATGTGGATGACATCACCTTTGCTTGCCAAGAATGTTCGGCCACCATGGTCCGCGTACCTGAAGTAATTGATTGCTGGTTTGATTCTGGCGCGAT
>CAEZVZ010000018.1_pt1 | contig 10197 bp, 13 predicted proteins | sample 7264861 | NCBI WGS metagenome assembly CAEZVZ01 (sample SAMEA6813869, study PRJEB35770) | uncultured Candidatus Planktophila sp. | biome: Freshwater; feature: Freshwater reservoir; material: water | place: Czech Republic | collected 2017-07-26 | depth 0.5m m | reverse complement strand
GGCCTTCTTGTTGGATATCAACTAGATCGCCGCATCTCGGCCCGCGTCGATCGTGATCGTAGTAATGGTTGCGCATTTGCCGACTCCCCTGCCCACGTCCCGATTCAGCGCATGCCAAATGTCTCCTTGCAACCTAACCCAGAAGGACCAACATATGACGAGATGGTTGCATCGATGGAAGATGGAATCATCATCAAGGGTGACAAATCCTGGTCGATCGATATGCAGCGCTATAACTTCCAATTTACAGGTCAGCAATTTCATCGCGTTAAGAACGGCAAGATCGTTGGTCAATTAAAGGATGTTGCATATCAGGCAACAACCACTGACTTCTGGGGCTCAATGAAGGTTGTTGGTGGCCCTTCAACGTATGTTCTCGGTGGCGCCTTTAACTGCGGTAAGGCACAACCAAGTCAGATTGCAGCGGTTAGCCATGGTTGCCCATCGGCAATCTTCGACAAGGTAAATATTCTCAATACTGTTGCGGAGGCTGGAAAATGATTTCTGCTCAAGATCTAATTGAAAAGATCACATCAGCTGCAACATGTGATGATTGCATCGTTGTCGTGCGCGATAAGACGCAAGCCAACCTTCGTTGGGCGGGCAGCACACTAACTACTAACGGTGTGATTCAAGAGCGCAGCGTCACCGTTATCGCTTTCGTCTCAGTCACCGGCGGAATGGCCTCAGGCGGAGTAACCCGCACAGATGTCTCACTTGCCGATATTCCTGCCCTTCTTGCTGATGCAGTTGCAGCAGCAAAGGCTGCAGGTCCTGCCGATGATTACGCACCACTTGCTACCAATGTTTCAATCGGTAACTGGACTGCTGAGCATCAGCCAACTGGCCCTGAAGTATTTGCACAATTTGCCCCAGCACTTGGTGACATGTTCACCCGCTCTGTTGCCGACAAGATCGAACTATTTGGCTATTCAGAGCACACACATGAGACAACCTGGGTTGGTTCAAAGGGTGGGCTGCGACTGCGTAAAGATTCACCAATCGGCCGCGTAGAGATGACTGGAAAGTCTCATGATCGTTCACGTTCAACGTGGGCAGGAGTAGAAACTCGCGATTTCAAAGATGTATCTGTTGCAGATCTCGATGCGCAGATTCGCCAGCGCTTAAATTGGCAGGCAACCAAGGTAGATCTTCCAGCAGGGCGTTATGACACCATCTTGCCTTCAGGTTCTGTGGCAGATCTCTTCACCTACATGATGTGGGTCTCTACCGCTAGAGATGCTCACGAAGGTCAGTCAGTCTTTTCTAAAAAAGGCGGCGGAACGCGTATCGGTGAAAAACTCTCTAACGTCTCGCTTCAATTCTTTAGCGATCCAGATTTCAAGCAACTTCCAACATCGAACTTTGTTGCAACCGATGTCAGCTCACCGTTCTCCTCTGTCTTTGACAATGGACAACCGGTCAAGCGCGTTGATTGGCTTAAAGATGGCGTACTGCAATCTCTAATTCAGACCCGTGCATCTGCAAAGCTGACTAACTTGGACTTCACACCGCTTGGTGAGAACCTCGTCATGAGCGTTGATGGTGCAACAGGATCACTTGAAGATTTGGTGAAGAAGGTCGATAACGGACTTCTACTTACAACCTTCTGGTACATCCGCATGGTTGATCCCAATTCGCTTCTCCTTACAGGACTTACTCGCGACGGTGTCTATCACGTTAAGGGTGGCGAAGTAGTTGGAGCTACCAACAACTTCCGCTGGAATGATTCACCAGTATCAGTTCTCTCTCGCATTGCACATGCTGGTGCTACGCAGTGGACTCAGCCTCGCGAATGGGCCGGCGATATGTCGAATATGGCTATCCCGCCACTTGTGATCAAGGATTTCAATATGTCGACTGTGAGCCCAGGAAACTAAAGCAAACTAGAAGTAGTCGTTATAGATCCATCTGTGTGCTTAAAGTAATGACGCGATTTTCTGGCAATCCGAAGTAACTCGAGGCAGGTGCTGAGTTTCTATGGAGGATTCCAAAGAGTTTCTCGGTCATGCCTTTGAGGGAGCCTTGAGGGCTCTCTAAAAACTTACGGTCTGCCAGGTAATAGGTGCATTCCTTCTCTTCTTCAGATGACATGACGTTATCGATAATCATCTGCTGCACATTTACATCCTGCTTAAAGCCAACCCAGATATAGAGCTGCTTCACCCGATCATTAACTTCTTTCAAAATCGGCTTGCCTGTCACAACGGGAACATCTCCTTGGATGATGCTCACGATGAGAATCTCCTTAGGACATGAGTGAAGGTTATTGATCTGTGCAATCAACGCCTGTGGCACCTTCATCGCTGAGGCCGAGAGATAGATTCCTGTATCAGGAATGATCGATACCGAGCCTGACTTAATCTCTGCTTCGACCTCTTCCCAGCTCATCTCCTGCTTTTGTAGCGCAGTTTCTAGAGCCGCCTGACCTTTGCGCCAGACCCACATGAGATATGCAATTGCAGCACCAATGAGCAAGGGAACCCAAGCGCCCTTAAAGATCTTTGTCACGGTTGCTAGGAAGAATGAGAGATCGATCAAAATAAGTATTGGAATAATCAAGAATAAAGTCTTCTTACTCCACTTAAATTTCTCAGCAGCCACATACCCAAAGGCGATCGTCGTCATCAACATCGTTGCAGAAATTGCAAAAGAGTAAGCATTTGCAAGCGCACTTGAAGTCTTGAAGTTAACGACCAAGAAGATCGAGCCCAGTCCGATGATGAGATTTACTGCAGGAACATAAATCTGACCGATTACTGTGCTGCTGGTATGCACAATCTTCAGGCGAGGCAGAAGGCCAAGGCGTACTGCCTGGCGCGATAGCGATGCAACACCTGTAATAAGTGCCTGCGAAGCGATGATGGTTGCAAGGGTTGCAAGGACCACGAGATAAATTCGGGTTGCATCATTTGGTGCCAAGGCGAAGAAGAGACTCTTATCTTCTCCAGGCTCTTGAATTGCAATGACCGCCTGGCCCAAGTAATTCAAAACTAAAGCCGGGGCCACAATAAAGATCCATCCAAGGCGAATAGGTCGCTTACCGAAGTGACCAAGGTCTGCGTATAACGCTTCGGCACCGGTTACAGCCAGAATCACTGAAGATAAAATGATAAATGTATGGAAGCCGTGGTGAAGCACATAGTCGATTGCGTAATTTGGCAGAAGTGCTTGGAAAACTTCTGGATGCTCAATTACTTTAACAAATCCTAAGTATCCAAGGGTTGCAAACCAGAGCAAGATCACTGGCCCAAAGATCTTGCCGAGTGCGTTACTTCCCTTGTACTGGAATCCAAAGAGTACGACGAGGATGAATACCGTTAGCGGCACTGTCAAAGAGGCCAACTCTGGATTGAGAGTTTTAAGTCCCTCAGTCGCCGAAAGAACTGAGATAGCCGGTGTCAACATTCCATCTGCAACCAGAAGTGCTGTGCCTAGGAGAAGGAAGACAACAAAAAAGTACTTAGTACCCTTTGTGGCATTACGAACCTTGCTCGGTAGTAGCGCGAAGAGCGAGAGAATTCCGCCCTCACCATTGTTGTCTGCACGCAGAACAAAGACGAGATATTTAAGTGTTACAACCAGCATCAGTGACCAGAAAATAAGTGAGACGACTCCGTAGATGTCATAGAGCTCACGCCCTGCTGTATTAAGAGATTCGCGGAGTGCATAAATTGGACTGGTGCCAATATCACCAAAGACCACACCGAGTGCGCCTAATGTAAGCGCGCCGAGTGAACCGTTCTTATGTGCTGAACTCATTTTGGCCCCTCGGGTGCGATTAGTCGGACTAGACTCCGAAGAATCTTACTCCAGCTAGTTTAATGGTTAGACCGACTGAAATCAGGCAAGGAACACTAACCGCGCTAACTGTGCTAACTGTGCTAAATAATTCTTGCTTACTTACTTATCTCTTCTAGTCAGTGAATGCAGCAGTTATTCTAAAGGTCCTTGACTAAATCGCTTGAGCCAAGCAGTTGCGAAATAGGTGAGGAGTAGCCATATTCCAATTGCAAGAAGAAGCACATGCCATGTTTGCAGATCTTGAAATAGACCTAATCCCCAAGGACCAAAGATTAGAGAGGCTACGATCGATTGTGAGATGTATATAGTCAAAGACATTCGCCCAGCAGGTTTCATCCAAACCACTAGCTGCGGTTTCTCTTCAACTAACTTACGAATAACTCCTACATAAAACATTGATGCAAGTGGAGCGGCAACAAATGAGGCGAAGAGAGCAAGAAGATAGATTGCCTCCGATGGCTCTGCACTCTGTTCATTTCGCAAGAGAACTACAGCTGCGACTATCTGGATTGGTATTCCAAAGATCAAACCTCGTTTGATCAGCTTGCTATTTCTCTCCTGATCAATTGGGGAAGATAAGAATTGTGATCGTGCCAATCGAAGACCGACGAGAAATGCTGCAAAAGCAAGCCCTCCCTGCAGAAATACCCCTGTGGCCATGCCATAGAGCCACAGTTCCAAACGTTCTGGAACAGCATCTAGAAATGTGCCGTTTAAAAGTTGTCGATCGAGAGAAGTCTCTCCGGGAGACTGGAATCCTTCTTCAGGAAAATAACGCTCGGCTATATAAACAAGCCCCGCAACGAGAGCAATCAGCGTTGTTGAAATAATGAAGATGACGCGAGTCCAAATTTTCAGAGTCTTATCTGCCCGAAAGAAGAATGGAATAAGAAGCAGACCAAAGATTCCGTAGATAAAGATAATGTCTCCATGCCACAAGAATGTGAAGTGAAGCGTGCCTAGGACTATGAGGGCAAAGCAACGTTTAACCCACCGTGCTCGATTGGAACGCTCTCCCCTAATGATGTAATTCGAGCTATAACCAAACAGGAATGAGAAAATCAGATAGAACTTACCGGCAAAGATCGAGGCGATGATAAAAGTCGCAGAGCCATTGGCAAACCCTTGAGTCCACTCACCGCGTGCTCCTTCAGAGCTACTTAGACCCATGAACTGGATGTTTACAACCAAGATTCCCAGAAGAGCGAATCCTCGCAAAACATCAGGAGCTAAATCTCTTTGCATCTCTACCTCTCCATTTTTAGATCGTGATATCAAAAGCGACCATTGCAAATGCAATAGCTATCGCCCAGATGGTCAAACTTGCAGTTATGAGCACCGAAGCCCGCAATGGCTTCACACCGGCTGTCACTGCAGCTGCTGCCGCAAATTGAGTTCCAATGAGAATCGGACCAAGGGCTGCTAATCCATAAACGCCATACTTATCAAAGGCCTTCATGGCTTTCTCGAGTTTTGGTAGTTCGGCAGATTTGCCCTGACGAACTCTCCTTTTAATTAATCTTTCTCTGATGTTTGATGCGAAATAGGCAAAGAGCACGATGGTGATTGTGTTGCCGACTACCGCTGCAATGAGCGTTGCCACTGGGTTGAGACCCACAAGGATTCCAGCCGGAACCACGGCAATCGCTTCCATCCAAGGAATAGCACCTGCGATGAATACTCCAAGTAATCCAAGGCTCTCGATATCTATCATTTAGATATCTCGCTCGCGCCAAGCCAAGACCATGGATGGCATAGAGGAAAAAGCGAACAGGACTGCAATGATCACGTAACTTCCATCATTTCCTTCAGGTTGAAATAATTTAAGTTCTGGCCCGGAGAGCATTAAAATCAATAGCACTGCAATCAGATAGCCCATTGCATAGTAGGCGTATCTAAATGATGTATCTCGGACTCTAATTTGGCGTTCATCTAAAAGTTCATCAGGGGCATCGCCTATTCCCCTGACACTAACGCGAAGGAACAAGTAGCCCACTAGAACAGCAAAAATAACAAATATCGCCGTAACGCTATAAATGACTACTGAAGATCCGTTAGATAGATTCAAATTGGTTTTAAATGTAGGCCAGTAACTTCCCATTGCCAATGCAATGAAACCTACGACCATCAGCCCAACTAGGATTCTGCGATTGCGCTGGGGTCTAAGCCAGCGGAATTTAGAGTTCTCATCGGTGAGTAAGGATTTCACTCCTTTTTCCGTGACGCCCTCAAACCAATAAATCTTGTTCTTCTTTGACATCCCTACTTACCTTTCTTGAATGGGTTTTGAGAAAAGAGCTCTGATACTTCTTGATTAAGTGCCTTAGCAATACGTAGAGCTAGAACTAAAGAAGGGCTGTACTCCTCACGCTCGAGGTATCCGATGGTTTGGTAGTGAACTCCGACCTTGTCGGCCAAATCTTGTCGGGAGAGACCTAGGGCTAAGCGGGCCTCTTCGATCCGGTTGTAGACCGGCTCTTCTGGGTTACGGCTCATACTTGTAGCATATATGCTATGTAGCATTAATGCAACATTTGAAGTGATCGTATCTCGGTAGGCGCCCCTGATAAAGTTGCAGCCATGACTCAGCCCTTTCTCTATTCAGTAGAGCGCGAATACCCGGTAGCCATAGAGCGGCTTTGGAAGGCCTGGACTGATGCCTCAGAGCTTGAGGCCTGGTATTTCCCAGTGGATTTGAGCGCGACTAAAGGTGCGACAACCTCTGATCTTGAAGTCGGTGGGCTATGGACATGCGGTGTGGAAGTACCAGAACATGGCTTTACCGCTTACTTCTTTGGAAAATACACAACAATCGTGCTCCATAAATTATTGGAGCACACTCTCCATTACACAACCTCTGTTGAAGAGTTTGCAGCAAGAGACTTTTCTACAGAATCACATCTGATTCGGATCGAATTTGAAAGCCGTGGTGCGCATTCTTGGTCGAAGTTCTCCCAATTTGGGGAGCTTCCAGAAGGCCAGGCAGAGATGGCCCAGGCAGGAATGAACAGCTATCTTGAATCACTTGCTAATCATTTAGAACGCTGATCTAGCGTAATGTGTGAATAAGTATCACACCTGAGAGCGCTATTTTCTTTTGACGATTTTAAAGAGAGAGAAGAAGACTGCCGCCAAGAGAATCATTCCGATTCCTTGAAGTCCAGGTGAATCATCTGCTTCCCCGAAGACCATTGCAAAAACACCGAGCCCGACGCCCAGAATTCGCAGAAGAGTAGTAATCATCCCCTGCTAACCGTTCTTGCTTCGGAAATATGCGACCAAAGCATTTGCATGGCCGTGACCCATCTCAAATTTCTCTTTGAGGTGTGCAACTTGCTCCATATGAGCAAGCTTTGAAACCTTCTTAAGTTCCTTCATCCAGTGCTCGATTGGCTTTCCATACTTCTTCTCAATTGAAGGGAAATATGAAGCCGGCCCCATCACCTTTTTCTCAGCCATATTCTTACGCCATCTCTTTGAGAGATCGGACCGCCAACTCGCTCAGCAGGGCAGCTCCTCGATAGAGAACAGAATCATCGAACATCGCACGAGGTGAGTGATTTACCTCTGACTTCGTAAAGTCTTTATCAACAGATGCACCAAGGAATACGTAGGAGCCTGGGACGGCTTCTAGAACACGCGAATAATCTTCAGCACCTGCAATTGGGTGTGGCATATCCATGTACGCCTCATTGCCAAAGAGTTCAGCTGCAACTTTGCCGACAAAGTGCGCATGAGCATCGTTGTTGACCGTTACGGGATACTGCTCGACAACTTTCACATCAGCCTTGAGGCCATACCCTTCTGCGATTGACTCACATAAGCGCACAGCCTCAGACTTGATGCGAGATCTATTCTCGGGTGAAAATGTTCGAATAGTGGCTTGGAACTCTGCAGTGTCAGGAATGATGTTCGCTTTTGTACCAGCGTGGAATTGGCCGACGGTGATTACTACTGGATCGAAGGCATCAAAGGAGCGAGTAATCATCAACTGCAGCGCGCTCACCATTTCAGCGGCAACTGGAATTGGATCTTTAGCTGTATGTGGCTGTGATCCGTGTCCGCCCATACCGACGACAGTTACGTGTATCTCGTCTGCAGAGGCCATCATCGTGCCAGGCTTGGTTGTAAATGTTCCTGTTGGAACTGCGGCTGACATCACGTGAATTCCGTAGGTTGTGTCGGCTTTTCTTCCGCTTGCAGTTAAGACACCTTCTTTGATCATATGCCCTGCACCATCGAAGCCTTCTTCACCTGGTTGGAACATAAAGACCACATCGCCATTGAGCTCTGACTTATTTTTGACCAGTAACTTTGCTGCACCAATCAACATGGCTACGTGAAGATCATGGCCGCAGGCATGCATCGCACCATCGATCTGGCTCTTGTATGGAAGATCGGCTAGCTCTGTAACGGGAAGAGCATCCATATCGGCACGTAACAGCACGGTCTTCTGGGAGTCACCGGCGCGTAGAACAGCCGTGACCGAGCTCAGTGATTTTCCTGTTGAAACTTCAAGCCCTAAACCTTCAAGGGCTGCAACGACCTTGGCTTGGGTCTTTGGTAATTCCAAACCAATCTCTGGCTCTTGATGAATCTGTCGGCGAATTGTGGCCAAATCATTTTGAATTGCACTCGCTTCAGTCAGAAAATTAGCCACTTTCATTCCTCCATTAATTCAAATAGGTAGTGATCTTACTTAGCCCAATAACCCAATGTCTACGACTTTCCTGCTGGAAGAAGAGCCATCCGATGAGCGTTTATTGCCAGACGGTAGGCTTTCCTGGTGGAGATTGTAATCACGACCGAGAAGACACTCACCGATGAATTGGCTCAGGTGCTTGAAGCGCACTGGCTCTTCTGCACCTCTTCCACTCCTATTGAGCACGTGTATGCACTAGATGCTTCCAAGCTATTTGCTTCAGGCATCACAGTCTTCGGTGCGCGGGTCGACGGAGAACTTTTAGGTGTAGGTGCATTAAGAAAACTCGATGATGAGCATGCTGAACTTAAATCCATGCACACATTGGCCAAATCCAGAGGCCTTGGAATTGGCAGAGAAATCGTTGCGCACATTGAAAACTTCGCTAGAACTCAAGGGATCAATCGCATGAGTTTGGAGACCGGAGCAACAGAACCATTCAAGCCGGCTCGCGAACTCTATAAATCTCTTGGATACCAAGAATGTGAAGCCTTCGCCGATTATGTCCTGACAGAGGACAACACCTGCATGACCAAACTAATCTGAATGAGTGTGGTGATTCAAACCATCTATGTTGATTAATCTCCAACCTATTGGCATCCTTAGCGTGTGCCCGGACAAGAAGATAAACTGGAGTTAATTGAACTCACCACTCGAGCCCGGGAATTCCTGCTTCTGGATGTACAGGAACACCAAAAGAATTTAGTCTCCTCTGTTGCTCAAAGTTTCGCTGATGCCCTTTTCCCTCCTGCATATGAGGCTGGTTTACCGGTTCCTTGGATTCGAGGCGTCCTGCGGCAGTCAAAACCTGCTGGTTTCATCATGTGCGCAGATCCAACAGAAGAACAGAAGGATCCGTGGCTTTGGAGACTGCTCGTAGATAAATCTCATCAAGGCTACGGGGTTGGCTCATTTGCGGTCGAATCGGTACTGGCTCGGTATCGAGAAATGGGCTGCACGAGAGTTAAGGTTTGCTGGGCACCAGATGAAGGCAATGCTGGGGATTTTTACAAGAAATTTGGATTCATTGAAACTGGAGAAAAAATCGACGAAGAAATCGTTGCAGAATTAAAACTCTAGGTAAGAAAAATTGTTCACAAAGCGGAGATGATTTATAGGTTTTCGTCGGCCCAGATGCATATGGCATCGTAATGAAACTTGCCTAAGCCCTGTGCGATTTCCTCGTAATGATCTCTATATGGCGACGGAAGTATGTAACTCATCGCAAGTGATTTATATGCTTCTTTAGTTGGAGTCCAGAATTGAAGAGTGAAGTCATAATGCTTCTTCACAAGAGCCTGAACACTCTCATCTGCCGCGGGCACTCCTTCAGCCAGCTTTGCGGCAAACTCTGAGGTAAGTTCCCCGAAGACCTGAGTGAACTTCTCGTTCTCCTCTTTAGAGTGATTATTCTGAAATTGCTCAGAATGGATCCCAAATTTCATGTTCAGAGTGTAGAAGAAGAGTCGCCCAAGAGGCCGGAGACGACATTGTTATGTGTGAAGCTACGCTCAAAATGTTCAATTGCCCTCGATTTTGCCCCCGAAGATTATTCAACTTTTAACAACTTCCAAAAGTTCAATTCGGATTCGGTTGAAGAGCTTCGACGGGTTGATACCCTTATCTTATGGTTACGGAAAATCAGGTTCGAAAAGTTGCTAGGGATTGCTCATTAGTTTTTAATGCCCTTG
>CAEZVZ010000017.1_pt1 | contig 10327 bp, 10 predicted proteins | sample 7264861 | NCBI WGS metagenome assembly CAEZVZ01 (sample SAMEA6813869, study PRJEB35770) | uncultured Candidatus Planktophila sp. | biome: Freshwater; feature: Freshwater reservoir; material: water | place: Czech Republic | collected 2017-07-26 | depth 0.5m m | reverse complement strand
CGACGAGCGCCTTGAGATCTTGATGGTTGGAAACTACAACTGGAATCTCAATAGGAAGTTCGCCGAGTTCTAAAAGATAGAGCAGATCACGCAAACAGTGGCTCTCTTTGGTAACGAGAACAAGTGCGCGAGGCTTACGATCTGTTGGGCGAATGCGAAGAGTGGGAGAGAATCTTCCTAAACCCTCACTCAGACTCTTCTGCGCTGCATCAATTCCTTGGCTAGTTTCAAAGCGTGTGCGCATCACAAAGGTATTTGTTGGCTCATCGGTAAATTGTTGGTTCTCAATAATATTTCCACCACATGCTAAGACGGCGCTCGTCATCGCGTGAACGATGCCAGGTTGATCTTCACATTGCAGTGTGGCGATGAGATCCATGGCCTAAGCCTACGGCCTACTAGTGCGTCAGAGTAAATCTGCGCAGGCTCTTTGGAGCCCACCAGTTACGTTCTCCGAAGAGGCGCATTAGTGCAGGGACAAGAAGTGCGCGGACGATTGTCGCATCCAATAGGACTGCAAAGGCGACGCCAAAACCAAGCATCTTGATCGAAGTGACTCCGCTGGTCATAAATGCAGCAAAGACAACAGCAAGCAATAACGCTGCTGCCGTGATGATGCGCGCAGAGCGCTGCAATCCAATTGCAACTGACTCAACATTGGATTTACCTGCCAAGTGTTCTTCTCTGATGCGGGAGAGCAGGAAGAGTTCGTAATCCATTGATAGCCCAAAGACCACAACGGCTACCAAGATGACAGATCCTGTATCGAGAGTTCCGGTCACTGTGAAATCACCAACGAGCCATTTGAGGTTACCTTCAATAAAGATCCATGTGACAACACCCAAGGTCGCAACGAGCGAGAGACCGTTGAGAAGAACAGCCTTAATCGGCAAGATGATCGAACCGGTAAAGACGAAAATAAGAATAAATACTGCGAAGCCGATCCAACCCAGCGCCCATGGCAGAGTTCGTGCGATTCCACCTTGTGAATCAGTGAAGTCGGCTGCAAGGCCGCCGATCAAAAGTCCATCAGGTTTATCGAGAGCACGGAGCTCTTTTATGAGTCGCTCAGCATCAAGTGATCGCGAACTTGTTCCAGGAATTACCTGCACGCGGATATCACTGCCGGCGTATTCAAGTGCGCCTACACGAGTGATTCCTTCAACGTTGGCAGCCTGGGCTAAGAATGAGTTGAGTTGATCTTCACGACCGGCTCCCTCAGGAAGGATGACCTCAATGGGACTTCCCTCAAAACTTGCAAAGCGAGTATCAATTACTTCAGAGCTAATTGCAGCGCGATTAGATGCTGGGAGCACTCGTGAATCAACTTGTGCAAAGGCGATATTTACAATCGGTAGCGCCATCACAATTAAAAGCCCAAGTGAACCAATAACAACAGGAAGTGGCTTTGCCATTACCGCGCGAGCAGTCTTGGCCCATCGCCCATCTTCTTTAGGCTTTAGCCCACTCTTGCGAGTAACGCCCTTATCTACGCGCTTGCCAAGGATTGCAAGGAGAGCAGGAAGTGGAATGAGGGCTCCAAAGATTGCAAAGAGCGTGACAATAACGCCGGCATATCCAAATGATTTTAGGAAGTTCAATGGGAAGAGCAAGAGCGCACTCAGCGTCACCATCACGGTCAAACCTGAATAGAAGACAGTCTTTCCCGCAGTGCCAACAGTGATGATCGCACTCTCTTCCACGCTCTTACCGTTATGCATCTCTTCGCGGAACCTATTGACGATTAACAAGGCGTAATCAATACCCAGACCAAGTCCCAGACCAGTAATGAGGTTGAGGGCAAAGACGCTGACATCGGTGACAAGGGTTAATAAGTAGGTGAAGAAGAATGAGCCAAGAATTGCGCCAACGCCGACCACAAGCGGCATCGCAGATGCAACGAGTGCGCCGAATACAAAGGCTAAGAGGATAAAGGTCAGAGGAATTGCAATACCTTCGGCGAGCAAGAGGTCGGTCTTAATCTTTGAGTTAATGGCGTTGGTGACAACTGCGCCACCACCTGCATAAACCTCGAGAGATTTATATTCGCCATCGAAATTCTCTGAGATTATCTTTCCAACTGCGCCATAACCTTCAAAGTCAAAGTTTTCAATATCTGCATAGATAAATAAGAATGCCGCGTTTCCATCAGTTGAACGCAGGTTTGGAGCACCACCAGTTGACCAATAAGAAAGAGTTCGCTTAATTCCCTTTGTCGCAGCAACTTCTTTCTCAAGGGCTGCAGCTTCTTGCGCAACAGTTGGATCATCAACTGATCGGCTTCCTGCATCTACAACAAGGATCGCAACTGGGTCCTGCACCTTGAAGGTGTCGGTGATGTAGTTGGCAGCTTTGGCAGATTCTGAGTTCATATCAGAGTAGCCACCTGAATCAAGTCGGCTAAATGAGAGTGAGCCGATGCCGCCTGCAACCAAGATTGCGATGATGTAAGTGATTAAAACGCTCTTACGATGGCCGACGATGAATGATCCGAGTCGCATAAACATGTCGTAAGTATGTACTATGTGATTCTTATGAGCGATTTATTCCCATCCACTACAGAGGATGAACGCGATCCACGCGAAGATATTGATGTAAAACGTGACGAAGATATCAAAGCGGATAAGCCGCCACATCACAACGAATAGCCCGAACTACTCCGAACTAGTTGTTGGTGCCGGCTTTGCTGAATCAGTCTTATAAAAGCCAGAACCCTTGAAGACAACGCCAACACTGGAATAAACTTTTCGAATCTCACCTTTACATTCTGGGCATACGGTCAGCGCTTCCTCTGAAAAGGATTGAACGGCTTCAAAGGCATGGTCGCAGTCGGTACAGGCGTATTGATATGTAGGCATCGTCACATTCCCTTCGAAGTAGTAAAGATATGAAGAAAAACATCCCCGGCGGGGTAGATGCACAGTCTAAAGAAGTGAGACTATAGATGCGAATTCAAGGGCTAACTTCGAGAGCCGGGAGGCAAAAAGTGAAGCGTTGGAGCAAGGCGTTAGCCGGTCTCGTTCTCTTCTTTACATCTATGGCTATGCCATTGGCACAGGCCAACACACTCGTTGCGACAAGCCCAATCGCCGGATCTACTCTCAAAGCTGGACCAAGTGCGATCACGATTACAACTGAGTTTCCTCTCATTGAAGAGGGAAATGAAATTATCGTTACCGATCCCAACGGCAAGAGAGTCGATACAGGAATCTTGACTGTGCTGGGAACAGATGCAGTTGCAGAGATGAAACCTCTTGAAACATCTGGCGTCTACAAAGTCTCTTACCTTTTACTCTCCGACGTTGATCTGCCACTTGAAGGCTCTTACACCTTTACATATTCAGCGATTGTGCTCTCAACGCCAACTGCTAGCGCAGCACCGCAACCAACCGCCTCATCGACTGCTGAACCAGTGGGAAGCAATTTTGGAACTAATCTCTTTGTCATCTTCCTCCTAGGACTTTCAATTCTCGTCCTCGTTGGAATGGGTGCTTACGCACGTAAGATCTTTAAAGAGAAGTAATGTATGGCGCTTGACGCACTCTTACTGATTTCAAAATATCTCACCTTCATCTCCAGCTTTGCGGTGGTGGGGTTTCTTCTAGCGATGAGTTTTCTCCTCATCAATAACGATGGCGCTCTTTCACAGAGCGCATTGGCCTTACGGAGAAAGGCATCGACTATTGGCTTGGTCTGGTTTTCTTCCAGCGCTCTCTATTTAGCTGCAACGCTGGCAGATATCTTGGGAACAGGATTGACGCAGGCCCTTGATTACACATCGCTCCGTTCTTTTGTGACACAAGTTGTCCTCGGCCGATACCTCTTTGCACAGATGCTCATCGCCTTCATTGTGGGATTTCTTATCCTGCGCATCACACGCGTCATACCAACCCTCTTCTTACTTATCGTCTCTCTCATCTCTATTGCAGCGCCAGCATTGGAGAGCCATTCAGTTTCGGGCGGTTCACATGCGCTAGCGACCGGTTCGATGATTCTCCATATTGTTGGGCTATCACTCTGGGTCGGTGGCCTCTTTGCGCTGAGTTACATCAAAGGTGAAGAGCGAAAGCCAGCAATTCTTCGCTTTAGCGTGATGGCTCTCTGGGCAGCGATTGTTGTTGTACTGAGCGGTCTGATCAATGCATGGGCACGTTTGAATTTCCGCGACGCCTGGGATACCTCATATGCACGCGTTGTAGTACTTAAAACGATTATTACCGCAGTACTTCTCTACATGGGATATCTCCATCGCAAGAATATTGCGCTACGAGAGAAGATTGATTGGCGTGGCCTTGGGCGGTTGATCTCGGTAGAAGTTGTGCTGATGGCAGCGATCACAGCAGTGGGTATCTGGCTCTCGCTCAATGCCAGCCCTGATCGCATTGTTGATCCGGTTATTCCACCTGCTCCAACCTTAACCAATGTTTTATTTGCTTACGAACCAGATCTCTTCTTTATTGGAGCACTTGTTTTTGCAGTGGCTCTCTATATCAAGGGTGTTGTTATCTTGAAGAAGCGTGGTGATGCTTGGCCTGTCGGTCGCACCGTTGCCTTCGCACTTGGTATCTCTGCATTGGATTTTGCAACAAGTGGCGGCCTCGGGGTCTATGCGCAGTATTCATTTGAATATCACATGGTTGCGCATATGACTTTGGGAATGATTGCACCGATTGGAATAGTTCTCGGTGCTCCAATCACTCTTGCACTTCGCACCTTGCCACAAGGTAGAACTCCTGAAGAACGTGGACCACGTGGAGTACTTCTTACACTTCTGCATTCACGATTTGGAGCAGTAATTACCAACCCCATCGTTGTCCTTGCCATCTTTGATGGTTCGCTCTTCCTGCTCTACTTCACCGATCTATTTGGAATCTTGATGGCAAGCCATGCAGGCCATCTCGTGATGAATATTCACTTTATCCTCGCCGGTTTCCTCTTCTTTATGATTGTCATCGGCGTAGATCCCAGCCCACGTCGCATTCACCACTTGGTGCGAATTGTCATCCTCTTTGCGGCGATGGCTATCCACGCCTTCTTCTCTATTGCCTTGCTATCGACATCTACCCTGATCGATCGAGGCTTCTACTCTTCGCAGAACATTCCATGGCTGGGATCAGGACTTCTGGATGACCAGCGGGCCGGCGGAAGCTGGAGTTGGGCAATGGGTGAAATACCAATTATTCTTGCCTTGATCGCAACCTTTATTCTTTGGATGCGTGATGATGCGAAAGAGAGTCGTCGCATCGATCGCAATGAAGAGCGCAAGGCTGCTTTAGGTGAACCTGATGAACTTGCTCAGTACAACGCATATTTACAATCACTGAATACAAGAAAAGAGAAGTAAATGAGTAGCGATCTATTTGCACTGCCAAGTGAATACCAAGATCTGCGCGATAGCGTGCGAGCTTTGGCTGAGAAAGAGATCGCTCCATTTGCTCACGCTGTCGATGAAGATCATCGCTATCCGCAGGAAGCAGCAGATGCGCTACTCAAGGCAAATCTTCACGCCGCACATGTTCCGGCGGAATACGGTGGAGAAGGTGCAGATGCACTTGCTGTCGTTCTCATCATCGAAGAAGTTGCTCGCGTCTGCGGAGCCTCATCCCTTATTCCTGCCGTCAACAAACTTGGTTCAGTGCCGTTGATGCTGGGTGGAGATGATGCCCAGAAGCGTCGTTGGTTGCCAGAGCTCGCAAAGGGAAAAGGTTTCTCGTATTGCCTTTCGGAATCTGAAGCCGGATCTGATGCTGCAGCGTTAAAGACAAAGGCAGAGAAGACATCTGCTGGTTGGCTTCTTAACGGAAGTAAGAAGTGGATTTCAAATGCTGGAGTCTCTGAGTTCTATACCGTTATTACTCAGACTGATCCAAGTAAGGGATCTAAGGGAATCACTGCATTTATAGTCGAAAAATCAGATCCAGGAATCTCATTCGGCGCACCTGAGAAGAAGATGGGCTTTAGAGGGTCACCAACACGAGAGGTTTATTTCGATAACGTTGAGATTGCAGATGATCGTCGTATCGGTGAAGTTGGTAAAGGTTTCTCTATCGCAATGGATACCTTGGATCACACACGCATCACTATTGCAGCGCAAGCGCTAGGTATTGCTCAAGGCGCTCTCGATGCAGCAGAGAAGTACTCACACGAGCGCAAGCAGTTCGGTAAAGAGATCTTTGATTTCCAAGGCATTCAATTCATGCTCGCTGATATGGCGATGAATATTGAGGCAGCACGCCAACTCACCTATGCAGCAGCTGCAAAGAGTGAGCGCAACGATAAGGATCTCAAATTCTTCTCAGCAGCTAGCAAAGCATTTGCCAGCGATGTTGCAATGAGAGTCACCACTGATGCTGTTCAAGTTCTTGGCGGATACGGATACGTCTCTGACTATCCAGTTGAGCGCATGATGCGTGATGCCAAACTTACACAGATCTACGAGGGAACAAATCAGGTTCAGCGAATTGTGATGGCTCGCAATCTTCCTTAATTGATTCGTACGACCATGTCATAGGTGGCATAAGCGTTGACTGGAATATCGTGTGCTTCACGTGGAAGATCCTCGCCGGATATCTCTTCAGGGAAGATGAGAGCAATGCTCCATGCACGCAGCTGTGGAAGTGCGCGATCGTAATATCCACCACCTTGCCCCAGACGATAACCGCGGCGATCAACGCGTAGCGCTGGAACGATAACAACTTCAATCTGATTTAAATCTTCTTCGGCGCCACCGATCGGCTCCAGAATCTTTCCGCGAGCCTTGAGATTGCTTTGATCTCCATCCCACTGCACCCACTCCAATCCAGGATTTCCATGGCGATCAGTAATTCGCGGAAGTAGTAATTTTTTTCCAGAGTTAATGATCTCTTGATTGAGTTCTAGGGTGTTGGGTTCATCACCATATGAAATGTAACTGGCAATTACCTGTGCCGATGAAATCTCTTTTGTCTCAACAAGATATGAAAATGGAGTATTTATAGAGTGTTCACTACGTTCTCGGCGATATCTCAATCGGAGATCAGACTTTTCATTATGAAAGTTCACGTCAATCCCCGAATTCAGTAGCTCGAACAAGTATGGTGAGATTATGGCAGAGCATGTAAGAGTTGATGAGTTTCTCTCATCCCTATTGGCTCTCTGCCAACCACTTGAGCCCTTCGATATGTCGCTCTTGGATGCACACGGTGCAACCCTTGCCGCAGATGTCTTTGCCGGTGAGCGCCTGGTTCTCAAAGAGGGAAGCCGTATTCGCTCAACACAGATCGGACTTGCCGCATCAATCGGTCGCGATCATCTTCCAACTCGTCCTCATCCACGCGTTGTTGTTCTCTCTGCCGGCCCTGACCTGGTCGAACCAGGTCAGACACTTGGCCCAGATGAAGAGTACGAAACTAATTCTTGGCTGCTCACTACTGCAGTTCGCGAAACTGGGGCAGTGGCATATCGAGTTCACACAATTCCAGATGATGAAGAAGAGCTCAAAGATGTCATTGAAGATCAACTCGTTCGCGCTGATTTAATCATCATCAGCGGTGAACGCCATGACGATTCATTTGATCTCATCACCCGCACGCTTTCAGGAATCGGTGAGATCACCACAATTGATTTAGCGATTGAATCTAGCGGTCGCCACAATTACGGCACGATCGGTCCAGATAAGGTTCCAGTAGTCACCTTGCCAGGAGATCCAATCGCTGCCTACATCTCATTTGAACTCTTTGTTCGCCCGATGATTCGCACCATGCTCGGTGCTGCGACAATTCATCGCCCTTCAGTGAAGGCCAAGTTAGAGAAGCCAATTACCTCTATCGAAGGTCAACGCTCTTATGTCCGCGGAATCTTGTCTGAGGATGGAAAGTCAGTGACACCTCTTGGCAAGGGAGACTCATCGGCTCAAGATGAGCAGACAACCCTCTCTGATGCCAATGCATTTATCGCAGTCGCAGAAGGTGTTACCAGCCTGGATGCTGGCGCCGATGTCACTGTCGTTGTTCTCGAACGTCGATATATCTAACTTCGATGTCTGCACAGTCGTGGCCGATTCTCTTAAGTGATGGCGAGCTAGAACTTCGCCCATTGCGTTTACGCGATCGCCTGCGTTGGAATCGAGTGCGTGGGCGAAATCGTGAGTGGCTCCAACAATGGGAGGCAACTCTTCCGCGGGTAACGACTGGCCCTGCCGCCTCAACTCCGCAACTACCTTCCTACTTTTCGATGATCGCAACCTTTAACCGAGAAGCCCGCAACGGCCGTTCATACTCATTTGTGATCTGGAAAGGACCGAACCTCATCGGCCAGATCACGCTGGGGGGAGTCATTTATGGGGCTCTTCGCGGTGGCCATATCGGGTATTGGATCGATCAGGATTATGCCAACCGTGGATATACAACGCGGGCCGTTGAGATCCTTACACGTTTTGGATTTGATCAGCTCGGCCTGCACCGTATTGAAATCAATATTCGTCCAGAGAATGCGCCATCATGCAAAGTCGCCGAGAAGGCCGGATACATTCTTGAAGGTACGCGTGCACGTTACTTACATATCGATGGGCAGTGGCGCGACCATGTCAGTTATGTGAAAGAGAACCCAACAGTCGAGTAAAAAAAGTGCTGGTCAGCAAGGGGCAAATCCACGGATGTGAAGGGCTCACCCCTTAATCTTGGCTCATCATGGCTTCTGGAATTATCTATCTGGCGATTATTGGCATGTGGGTTGCCTATTTTCTGCCACGTTGGATTCAAAGCCGTAATGAATTTACCGGCAAGAGCGCCCAGCGCTATCGCAGCGCACTTGAAGTTGTCGCCGGAAATGTAAGTCCACTTTCAGAGGTAGATCGAATACGCGCGCATGAACTTACATTGACGCGCAGACGACTTTTCTTCTCACTCATCGTTACATCATTCGTACTGACATTGGTAGGTGCAGTAATGCAAGCAGTTACATACACACTCATCTTGTTACCTGTTGCAGGATTTATCTTCTATCTTGCACATGTTCGCCACGAGACCAATACTGAAAAGATTGCAAAGCGACGCCGCGACGAACTTCATCGCACCAATGCTGGTATCTCCACGACCAATTTGGCAGAAGTTGTTGCACCGCGAACAACTACTGAACATTGGATTCCACTTGCAGAGCGTGAGACCACTGGCGTCACAATCTTGCCTAAGGGAAGTCAGAAGGCGGCAAGTGAATGGGATCCACAGAGCGTTCCGGTTCCTACATATGTAAATGCTGCAAAGGCAGTTCCATCACGTCGCGTTATCGATCTGACTGAACCAGGTAAGTGGAGCGAGGAGCAAGAACTTCTTGAGCGCCAAGCCTTGGCAGCAACATCACCATCGCGTGATGAGATCTTCGATCAGCAACTTGCAGAAGAAGCGATCACTCGCCTTCGCAATAATCGCGCCTCTAATCAGTAACGCACCTTAAATCCAGCTCGGTAACCACATGCGCCCATACCAGGCGTCATATGTCATGACATCTCCCACAAATACTGGGAGGAAGTAGAGAAAGTTAAAGAAGACCAATAGCGCAAAGGTAACGCTTGCAATCTGACCCCATCGCATATTCTGCGAGATAAACCAGCGCGCACAGTATGCAATTGCCAGGATTACAAATGGTTGGAAGATGATTGAGTAAAACGAGAAGACTGTGCGATCTTGAAATGCAAACCATGGAAGATATCCAGCTGCCATACCGATCACGATGATATTTGAGGCTGGCTCCATACGTCGCTTCACAATCGATTTAATCCAGAAACCAATAACTACAAAGACTGCGATTGCACCTGCCCACCATAAGAACGGTGTTCCCATAGCAAGAACTTCTTGCGAACAGGAAGGTGCACCGCAGCTCTTTGGTGATTGGTAGAAGAAGGAAGTTGGCCTTGATTGAATCAACCAGGTCCAAGGACTAGCTGCGTAGGTGTGCTTCTCACTTAAGCCAGTATGGAAGTTGAGCATCTGCTGGTGATAGTGGATAAATGATGCGATTGGATTTGTTGAGTGATCTCGTCCCCAACCGCGATCTGAGAGGAACCAACCTGCCCAAGAGGTTACATAGATTGCAAGTGGAAGTAGCCCAAAGGTGGCAATTCGTGACAGAGTCGGTTTAATGAGATCGCGACCTGTGTGATGGGTGAATGCGCGATAGAGAGCCACTGGGCCAAAGATTGCAAGGAAGTAGATAGCACTCCATTTTGTACCAAGTGCCAATCCTAAGAAGATTGCCGTTGCAATGTAATTCTTGCGAATAAAGAAGTACGTGGCAGCCAAAATCAGTACGGTAAGGAAGTTATCTAGAAGCGAAGTACGCGAGTGCACAAGTG
>CAEZVZ010000016.1_pt1 | contig 10379 bp, 7 predicted proteins | sample 7264861 | NCBI WGS metagenome assembly CAEZVZ01 (sample SAMEA6813869, study PRJEB35770) | uncultured Candidatus Planktophila sp. | biome: Freshwater; feature: Freshwater reservoir; material: water | place: Czech Republic | collected 2017-07-26 | depth 0.5m m | reverse complement strand
TCCTGAGATTGAGTTAATTGAACATGCGCTGGTACTTGATGCGCTGAAAGATAAGAGCGGAGCAGTCTGTGGAGTAACCCTCCATGTGATTGGAGAAGGTAGCCGCGATGGCGTGGGACAGGCTCGCGCCCGCGCTGTAGTTCTTGCAACCGGTGGCCTCGGACAAGTATTTGCACAGACTACAAACCCATCTGTCTCAACCGGAGATGGAGTTGCCTTGGCACTTCGCGCAGGTGCTGCAGTTGCCGACGTTGAATTTATTCAATTCCACCCAACAGTCTTATGGCTTGGAGAAAATTCTGAAGGTCAACAACCACTGATTAGTGAAGCTGTTCGCGGAGAAGGTGCCTATCTTGTCGATGACAAGGGCACACGATTTATGAAAGAGATTCATCCACTAGGTGAACTTGCTCCGAGAGATGTTGTCGCAATTGCGATTATGAATCAGATGGTCACAACTGGATCATCACATGTCTGGCTCGATGTGCGCCATCTTGAAGGATTTGAAAAACGCTTCCCAACAATCTACGCCTCATGCGTTGCACATGGCATTAATCCATTAAAGGATTTGATTCCGGTAGCCCCTGCCTCTCACTATGCCTCAGGTGGAGTACGGGTTGATCTCAACGGGAGAACGAGCGTGAAAGGGCTCTATGCGTGCGGCGAGACAGCCTGTTCTGGAGTGCACGGTGCTAATCGTTTAGCGTCGAACTCTTTACTTGAGGGGCTCGTCTTTAGCGCGCGAATTGCTAGCGATATCGCTGCAACGATGAATGAGATTGCAGAGCCTGTTGAAAATACTTCACAAGAAATTCTTCTCGACCCACAAGTACGTCATACATTGCAGGTCAGTATGAGTCGCGGGGCTGGCGTACTTCGCTCATCAGATTCATTGGTCTCAACAAGTTCTGATCTGACACGTATCGGAGATCGCACAAGCAACCTTCCATGCGTTGAAGCGTGGGAGACAACAAACCTCTTCCAATTAGCGCAGGCGATTTTAAAGGCGGCGCTGATCCGCCAAGAGACACGTGGCTCGCATTGGCGCGCAGATTTTCCAGAGACCAGCGATCTTTGGCGAAAGCGCATTATTCAACAGCTAGATGCACAAGGTAATTGGCATACCCAATACCAGGAGGTGAAGTAATGGTTGATCTCGACCTTATTCGAAAGGCACTTGCTGAAGATCTTGCAGGCGGCCAGGACATCACCTCAGTTGCAACAGTCTCTGGAGACGAACGTGTAGTTGCTGACTTTGTCGCTCGTAAATCTGGCGTTCTTGCTGGAATCGATATGGCGGTAGCAACACTTAATGAGGTCGGAATTACAGATGTAGAGGTAAAGCTCCGTGATGGTGATCAGGTTCAGCCGGGAAGTGTTCTTCTGACTGTGCGCGGAGATACACGTGCAATCTTGCTTGCCGAACGTACCGCACTTAACTTTCTTGGCCACTTAAGTGGAATTGCAACGCTGACCAATACCTGGGTTAAGGCAATCGCCGGCACATCATGCGTTATTCGCGATACCCGTAAGACCACACCAGGTATGCGCCTACTTGAGAAAGCTGCAGTTGTTGCAGGTGGAGGAAGCAATCACCGATTGTCTTTAAGTGATGCTGCTCTGATTAAAGATAATCACATCGCTGCAGCCGGCGGTGTGGTTCAAGCATTTGCAAAGGTACGCACTGCTTTTCCAGATACCTTCATTGAGATCGAGGTCGATACCCTCGACCAACTTAAAGAGGTTTCCGCAGAGAACCCTGATTTAGTGCTGCTCGACAACATGTCACCTGAACAATGTCGCGCAGCCGTTGACTTTGTTGCAGGGCGATTTAAGTTAGAGGCATCCGGTGGAATCTCACTCGAGAATGCAAAGGCGTATGCAGAAAGCGGCGTCGATTACCTCGCCATTGGCGCTCTGACCCACTCAGCTCCAGTGCTTGATATAGGTCTAGATATGACGTTAGAAAAGGATGCGAAGTAGCGATGCTATTAACAATCGATGTCGGAAATACAAATACCGTTCTTGGACTCTTTGATGGCAAAGATCTCATTAAGTCATGGCGAGTAAAGACTGACCCGCGCAGCACAGCAGATGAGATGTCTCTGCAATTTAACGCTCTTGTCAGCGGTTATGCCATCACTGGTCTATCCATCTGTTCAACAGTTCCGGCAACGCTGCGCGAACTACGCACAATGATTGCAACATATTTCTCTGATATTGCAACGACGATCGTTGAGCCTGGCACCAAGACTGGTGTTCCGCTTCTTGTAGATAATCCAAAAGAGATCGGTGCTGATCGAATCGTAAATACTCTTGCCGCTCATACCCTTTTCGGTGGTCCTGCCATCGTTGTCGATTTTGGAACATCGACCAACCTTGATGTGGTCTCACCTAAGGGCGAATTTCTCGGGGGAGCACTTGCTCCAGGTATTGAAATCTCAGTAGATGCGTTGGCATCACGTGCGGCGCAACTTCGCAAAGTCGAACTTGTGCGACCAAAGAATGCGATCGGCAAGAACACCGTTGAGGCGTTGCAATCAGGAACCATCTTTGGTTTTGCCGGTCAGGTCGATGGCTTAGTTGAGAAGATCTCAGCCGAGTTGGCCGAGAGCTACGAGCAAGCCCCTATCGTGATTGCAACAGGCGGATTAGCCCCTCTAGTCATTGATGTATCTGCAACTATTGATAAATACGAGCCTGATTTAACGCTCATTGGCCTGCGCCTCATTCACGAGAAAAATCTCTAAAAGGTAGACTCCCCACCCTATGAGTACGCAACCTCCAACACCGGCCGAAGACGATCTACCGGAGCAGCTCCGGATCCGTCGTGAAAAGCGCGCACACCTTATCGAGCGCGGTATCGAGCCATACCCAGTTGCAGTTGCACGTACACATTCGCTTAAAGAGATTCGTGAAAAGTACAAAGATCTCGAGACCGATACTGCAACAGGTGATCAAGCATCTCTGACAGGTCGCATCATCTTTAAGCGCGATACTGGAAAACTCTGCTTTGCAACACTTCGCGAAGGTGATGGCACCGAACTACAGGCGATGCTCTCTCTCGACAAAGTTGGTCAAGATCAACTCGATGCATGGAAGAGCGATGTAGACCTTGGGGACATCGTCAGCGTTACCGGTGAGATCATCACTTCAAAGCGTGGAGAACTCTCGCTCCTTGCAGACTCTTGGAAACTTGCCTCAAAGTCACTTCGCCCATTACCAAATGATCACAAACCGATGTCTGAAGAGACTCGCGTACGTATGCGTTATGTCGATCTGATTGTTCGGCCAGAAGCGCGCACCATCGCACGACTTCGCCCGCAGGTAATGCGCTCACTTCGTGAGACATTTACCAACCAAGAATTTATCGAAGTTGAGACACCGATGTTGCAGGTCATGCATGGTGGAGCAGCAGCGCGACCATTTAAGACTTTCTCAAATGCATATGACATCGACTTGTTCTTGCGTATCGCACCAGAACTCTTCCTGAAGCGCTGCGTGGCAGGTGGACTCGAGCGCGTCTTTGAGATCAACCGTAACTTCCGTAACGAGGGTGCTGACTCTTCACACTCTCCAGAGTTTGCGATGATTGAGACCTATCAGGCATATGGCGATTGGCGTTCGATTGCAGATCTCACTCGTTCATTGATTCAGAATGCCGCGATGGCTGTTGCCGGTTCACATGTAGTCACACATATCAATGGTCGCCAAGCAGATCTTGGTGGACAGTGGAAGGAGATCTCTCTCTACGATGCGATCTCTGAAGGCGTTGGCGAAATCGTTACCGCCCTTACTCCTATTGAAGAATTGAAGACGATTGCAACAAAGCTAGGGATGAAGATCGATCCAAAGTGGGTAACAGGAAAGCTTGCAGAAGAGATCTTCGAGCACGTTGCTCAAGATAAGTTGATCGAGCCAACCTTTGTCATGGGCTACCCAGTAGATACATCGCCACTTGTCCGCGCACATCGCGAGATTCCAGGCGTTGTTGAGAAGTGGGATCTCTACGTCGATGGCTTTGAATTAGCAACTGGATATTCTGAGTTGATCGATCCTGTTATCCAACGTGAGCGTCTTGTCGAACAGGCAGCACTTGGCGCTAAGGGCGATCTCGAAGCGATGCAACTCGATGAAGATTTCTTACGTGCGATGGAGTTTGGAATGCCTCCTATGGGTGGCATGGGAATGGGCGTCGATCGTCTATTGATGGCACTTACAGGACTTGGAATCCGGGAGACTATTTTGTTCCCACTTGTAAAACCTGAGGTTGAATAGTGTCGATTGAAATTCGCGCAGCACGTACCCAAGATATTCCAGGAATTCGCGCGCTGATCGATACCTACACTCTTGGCGGACGTCTTCTTAATAAAGAGACTGTGATGCTCTATGAAGATGTACAGGAATTTACAGTTGCAGTCGAAGGTAGCGAAGTAGTTGGTTGCGGTGCGCTTCACGTTCTCTGGGAAGACCTCGCCGAAGTTCGTACCGTTGCAGTCCTTGATCGCCTTAAAGGACAAGGCGTTGGACATAAAATTCTTGAGACAGTTATCGATCGCGCCCGCGCAGTAGGAGTTGCTCGAATCTTCTGTCTTACATTTGAGACAGAATTCTTTGGTCGACATGGTTTCCAAGAGATCCATGGAACTCCCGTTGATCCAGATGTCTATACAGAGCTCCTTCGCTCCTATGACACCGGCGTTGCCGAATTCCTCGATCTCGAGTCGGTGAAGCCCAATACCTTGGGCAATACCCGAATGCTCAAAGTTCTCTAAATCTTCCGTTAAAGCCAGCCTAGATAGAGCCCTTTTTGGGGAATATCGCCCCCAGATCTGGGGTTAGAACCTATGCACAGATCTTCACCTCGCGCCGTCTATGGGCGAAGTTATAGGCTAGCCAGGTACCCAAGTTCGAGAGAGTTCCATAAGTAATCAAGAAAGAGGTCCGCCGATGTTTGAGCGCTTTACCGATAGAGCCCGACGCGTTGTTGTCTTGGCTCAAGAAGAAGCACGCATGCTCAACCATAACTACATCGGTACAGAGCACATCTTGCTCGGACTCATCCACGAAGGTGAAGGCGTTGCAGCCAAGGGCCTTGAAGCCCTCGGCATCTCACTCGAGGCTGTTCGCGCACAGGTCGAAGAGATCATCGGCCAGGGGCAGCAAGCTCCATCAGGACACATTCCATTTACACCGCGTGCCAAGAAAGTTCTTGAACTCTCACTCCGCGAAGCCCTTCAACTCGGACACAATTACATCGGCACCGAACATATTCTTCTTGGACTTATTCGCGAAGGCGAAGGCGTTGCCGCACAGGTATTGGTAAAGCTCGGCGCAGATCTCAATCGCGTTCGCCAGCAAGTAATCCAACTCCTCTCTGGATACCAGGGTAAGGAGACTGTTACACAAGGTGGACCTGCAGAAGGAACTCCATCGACCTCACTTGTTCTCGATCAATTCGGTCGCAACCTCACAGCAGCAGCTCGTGAAGGAAAGCTCGATCCAGTAATCGGTCGCGATAGCGAAATCGAACGCGTGATGCAGGTACTTTCACGCCGTACAAAAAATAACCCAGTACTTATTGGTGAGCCAGGCGTTGGTAAGACCGCTGTCGTTGAGGGTCTTGCACAATCAATTGCCAAGAACGATGTGCCAGAGACCTTGAAAGATAAGCAGCTCTACTCACTCGATCTCGGCGCACTCGTTGCCGGATCTCGCTACCGTGGAGACTTTGAAGAGCGCTTGAAGAAGGTCCTCAAAGAGATTAAAACTCGCGGCGACATCATTCTCTTTATCGATGAGATTCATACCCTTGTCGGTGCAGGCGCTGCAGAAGGTGCGATCGATGCTGCCAGCATCTTGAAGCCAATGCTTGCTCGCGGTGAGCTCCAGACAATCGGTGCAACAACACTTGATGAGTATCGCAAGCATGTTGAGAAGGATGCAGCGCTAGAGCGTCGCTTCCAACCAATTCAGGTCAAAGAGCCATCAGTTGCTCACACCATCGAAATTTTGAAGGGTCTTCGCGATCGTTACGAAACCCATCACCGCGTATCCATTACAGATGGCGCACTTGCAGCTGCTGCAAATATGGCAGATCGCTATATCTCAGATCGCTTCTTGCCAGATAAGGCGATCGACCTTATCGATGAGGCTGGTTCACGTCTTCGCATTAAGCGCATGACAGCACCTGCTGAACTCCGCGAATTCGACGAGAAGATCGCAGCTGCTCGTAAGGCGAAAGAATCTGCAATCGACGGTCAAGATTTTGAAGGCGCTGCCGCCCTTCGCGATAAAGAGAAGACTCTTATCGAAGAGCGCAACGCTGCTGAGAAGAATTGGAAGGCAACTGATCTAGATAAGGTCACCGAAGTTGATGAAGAGTTGATCGCTCAAGTTCTCTCTGCCTCAACAGGAATTCCAGTCTTCAAACTTACAGAGGAAGAGACAGCGCGACTTCTTCGCATGGAAGATGAACTCCACCGCCGCGTGATTGGCCAAGATCAAGCGATCAAGGCTCTCTCACAAGCGATCCGTCGTACACGTGCCGGACTTAAAGATCCAAAGCGTCCTGGCGGTTCATTTATCTTCGCCGGCCCATCAGGTGTTGGTAAGACAGAACTTTCACGCACACTCGCCTCATTCCTCTTTGGCGATGAGAGCGCGTTGATCCAGCTCGATATGTCTGAATATTCAGAGCGCCATACGGCCTCACGCCTCTTTGGTGCACCTCCAGGATATGTCGGTTATGACGAAGGTGGACAGTTGACCGAGAAGGTTCGTCGTCGCCCATTCTCTGTAGTTCTCTTCGACGAGATCGAAAAGGCACACCCAGATATCTTCAACTCACTTCTTCAAGTTCTTGAAGATGGACGCCTGACAGATTCACAAGGTCGCACCGTTGACTTTAAGAACACTGTCATCATCATGACCACAAACCTTGGAACTCGCGATATCTCAAAGGGTCAAGGCCTTGGCTTTGCAAACTCTGATGATGATCTCACCAACTACGAGCGTATGAAGGGCAAGGTCAGTGATGAACTAAAGTCACACTTCCGCCCAGAGTTCCTCAACCGTATCGATGATGTCATCGTCTTCCACCAGCTCACCAAAGAGCAGATCATCTCAATCGTTGATCTCATGGTTGCAAACCTTGATGAGCGCTTAAAGGCGAAAGATATGGGTATCGAACTTACACAAGGTGCGAAGGATCTCTTGGCAGCTCGTGGTTACGATCCACTTCTTGGTGCACGTCCATTGCGTCGCGTCATTCAACGTGAAATTGAAGATCCACTCTCTGAGCGCATTCTCTTTAGCGAACTCAAAGCTGGCGAGATCATCGTTGTTGATGTTGATAGCGATGGCCCGGATGCAGCATTTACATTTACTGGTGCACCTAAGGCTGCAATGCCTGATTCACCAGAAGATCTCGCAGAAGCACCTACTGCTTAAGCGTTAACTCGCTTTACGCTTCTGCGCGCTCTGTGTGACCGCGCGCTTTCTGCGCGCCTTTGCTGAAGCTAGGACTTTACGTTGGTTCTTCTTCGCACGGGCCTTCTCTTCCAGAATTCTGGCAGGAATTGGCACCTCTGGGATTACGAGTTCGCTGATGTCCATGTCTGCATCCTGCACTAGCGCCTGAGTTTAATTGCTATTTTTTTGACCTCTGTTTGGGTGATTGTTGGGGTGAATTTCTACCTTTTTCCCAGCATTCAAACTACTATGCCAACATGAGTGCAGAGCCAAAGGCAGAACTCGGAAAACTTCGTACCGAACAGGTCGATGAGAAGTTCCACCTCCTCGACATCATGAGCATCGGCGAACTGCTTAAGGCGATGAATGAGAGCGATGGCGATGTGCCTCGCGCAATCGCACTCCAGCTTCCATCTATCGAACGTGCAATTGATGCGATCGTCGATCGCCTAATGCAAGGTGGACGCTTGGTCTATATCGGCGCCGGAACATCTGGTCGCCTCGGTGTTTTAGATGCTGCCGAATGCGGTCCAACATTCTCAATTTCAGATGATCAAGTGATTGCTTTGATTGCTGGTGGTGAGAAAGCGCTCAAGCATGCAGTTGAAGGCGCAGAAGATAGCCCTGAACTCGGTGTTGCAGATCTGAAGTCAATTAATTTGCGAGCCAACGATGCAGTTGTTGGAATTGCTGCAAGTGGACGCACTCCATATGTGATCGGCGCAGTTGATTACGCTCGATCTGTTGGCGCTGCAACAATTAGTTTGACGAGCAATCCACAATCCGAACTTTCATCGCATGTTGACTTTCCAATCGAGATCGATTCAGGTCCAGAAGTTTTAGCTGGATCTACTCGACTCAAATCTGGAACGTCACAGAAACTTGTCTTGAATATGATCTCAACGATCACCATGGTCAGATTAGGTAAGACCTTTGGAAATCTCATGGTTGATCTGCAGGTCACCAATGGAAAGTTGAGAGATCGCGCAATCCGTATTATTGAGAGCGCAACCGGTGCACCTCGCGCTCAGGCAGAGAGCGCCCTCGAAGAATCAGGCTTTAAGGTAAAGATCGCAATCTTGATGATCTTGCTCAATATCGATGCAGCCACTGCCAAAAGTCGACTTGAGAGCTCCTCTGATCGGATTCGCCAAGCCCTCCACGAGTAAGAAACTCACCCTATAGAGATGTAATCGTTACCTCTTTATGCTTGACCATTACCGCTCTAGGTAGCATGATTTTCACGTAATCAAGTAGTAGATGAAAGAAATTTTCATACGGAGCCAAGGCGGCTTCGGTTATGAAGGGAGAATCGGTGAAGAGAAAGAAACTTGCAATCGCAGCTCTGGCGGCATCACTTGCTGTTGGAACATTGGCTGCACAACCTGCGAAGGCGGCATCAACCTCCCTCGTAATCGGCAGCGTCCTTGATATCGATAAGTTAGATCCGCATACAGCAACCAACTTTGGAACTGTTCGCGCACTCGGACTTGTCTACTCAAGCTTGGTTGAAGTAGGTCCTGCAAATAAGCTCAAGACAGGTCTTGCAACAGCATGGCAGTTCAGCGCAGATGGAAAGACACTTCGCCTCACACTTCGTGAAGGTGTCAAGTTCCACGATGGTTCAGCATTTGATGCAGTAGATGCAAAGGCATCACTCGAGCGCATTCTTGATACCAAGACTGGCGCTGCTGCTCGTGCAAACATTGCAACCATCACATCAATTTCAGCAGCTGGACGTTACTTGACACTTACATTGTCAGTGCCAAACGTGCCAATCCTTGCAGCTCTTGATGGCGTAAACATGGCGATGCTCTCATCTGCAGATATTGCAGCTGGAAAAGTTGGCGGAACAAATAAGCCAAACGGAACCGGTCCATTCAAGTACGAATCATGGGAGCCAACACAATCTGTAAAGCTCTCAGCAAATCCAACTTACTGGATGGGTGAGCCAAAGATCTCTGATATCACAATCCGTGTTATCCCTACCGAAGCATCAATTCTTTCAGCGATGAACGCTGGAACAATTCAATTCGGAATCGTCACAGATCCATTGATCGCAAAGCAGGTCAACGCACGTAACCTCAAGCTGTTTAAGACACCAGCTCTTGGTTACTACGCACTTCAGCTCAACAACAAGGTTGCACCATTTAACGATAAGAATGTGCGCCTTGCAGTTCAGTGTGCGATTGATCGCCAGGAAGTTATCAACACAGCGATGCTCGGACAGGGTGCTATCTCAGGCCCAATCACAAGCCCTGCATACCGTTCGAGCACAACAGCCCGTCCTTGCCCTAAGGCAGATCTTGCTAAGGCAAAGTCCTACTTGGCCGCATCAGGTAAGACAGATGTGACCTTCAAGGCACTTGTCACCAGCACAGGTTGGGCAACATCAGTTGCAATGGCACAGAACATCAAGGCTCAGCTTGCTAAGGCAGGTATCACAATGGAGCTAGATATCACTGACCAGGCAACATATGTTCCACGTTGGCTTGCAGCTGATTACGTTGCAACTCTTGCAAATAACGGTGGTCGTATCGATCCAGACACGATGTACACCCGCTACTTCACCTCTACAGGAAACTTGAACAAGGTTGCTACATATTCATCAGCAACTCTTGATGCAAACTTCCTTAAGGGTAAGTCAAGCTCAAAGACTTCAATCCGCACAGAGGCTTACACAGCTATCTCGAAGGAACTTGAAGACAATGCAGTATGGGTATGGCTTGCAACACCATACGAGTACCGCATTACAGCTAAGAACCTTAAGAACTTTACGGCTCTAGCTACAGGTTCATTGCTTCCATTGCGCTCTGCGTCACTGGGATAAATTAATAAAGGTATGCGGTGCGCCGAAACGAGGGCTGGCGCACCGCATTACCCTTTCATAAAGAATTAAGGAGAAC
>CAEZVZ010000013.1_pt1 | contig 11216 bp, 9 predicted proteins | sample 7264861 | NCBI WGS metagenome assembly CAEZVZ01 (sample SAMEA6813869, study PRJEB35770) | uncultured Candidatus Planktophila sp. | biome: Freshwater; feature: Freshwater reservoir; material: water | place: Czech Republic | collected 2017-07-26 | depth 0.5m m | reverse complement strand
GCTCGGCCCATCACATAGCGCAGATGGTTCAATGAATCTCTTCGGTGCACTTCGTCGCTCAATGGCAACGTGCGGATATTCAGATGTGAAATCTTTCCAGCGCGTAGAGGTGCTTATTAGCCATGGCAAGTAACGTCACAGACGGTGGCGTTCTTGTCGTCGATTTCGGAGCACAGTACGCGCAGTTAATTGCTCGTCGTGTACGTGAAGCACACGTATACTCCGAACTCGTTCCGCACTCAATTACAGCAGCAGAAGTACTTGCAAAGAACCCCTGCGCAATCATTCTCTCTGGTGGTCCATCAAGTGTCTATGCCGAGAACGCGCCCACCTTTGATTCATCAATTCTCACGCTAGGTATTCCAGTCTTTGGAATCTGTTATGGATTCCAAGCGATGGCACAAGGACTAGGTGGCGTTGTAAGCCAAACTGGAAAATCTGAATACGGCCGCACTGATCTGACCGCACAAGGACTATCAAAGATATTTGCATCCTTACCTGAATCGCAGAAGGTCTGGATGTCACATGGCGATGCTGTTACACAGGCTCCACCTGGATTTAGCGTCACAGCATCAACTACAGATACTGCAATCGCCGCCTTTGAAAATGAGGGTGGGCATTTAGCAGGTGTGCAATTCCATCCTGAAGTTCTTCACTCAGAGCACGGACAAGCAATTCTCAATAATTGGTTGCTCAATGTCGCTAAGTGCCCGGCAACATGGACGACTGCAAATATTGCATCAGTTGAAATCGAGAAGGCTCGTGCGGTTATCGGATCAAAGCGCGTGATCTGCGGACTCTCTGGCGGCGTTGATTCAGCAGTTGCTGCAGCGATTATTCAAAAGGCTGTTGGCGATCAACTCACCTGCGTCTTTGTCGATCACGGTCTACTGCGTAGCGGCGAATCAGAGCAAGTCCAACGCGACTTCGTTGCATCCACCGGTGTCCAACTAGTTGTCGTAGATGCAGTTGAGCAATTCTTAAACGCCCTCAAAGGCGTTACCGATCCAGAAGAGAAGCGAAAGATTATCGGCCGCGAATTTATCCGATCTTTTGAAAAAGCTGCCCGCGATATTGCATCAGGCGGTGATGTTGAATTCCTAGTACAAGGAACTCTCTATCCCGATGTTGTTGAATCTGGCGGAGGATCGGGAACTGCCAATATTAAATCTCATCACAATGTGGGCGGATTGCCTGATGATTTGAAGTTCGCACTCGTTGAACCACTTCGCGCACTCTTTAAAGATGAGGTCCGCCAAGTCGGTCTAGAACTCGGACTCCCTGAAGAGATTATCTGGCGCCAACCATTTCCTGGTCCAGGACTTGGTATTCGCATCATAGGTGAAGTAACTCGTGAGCGCCTTGATCTTTTGCGTAAAGCAGATGTCATTGCCCGCGCAGAACTTAAGGCAGCTGGCTTAGATCGCAGCATCTGGCAATGTCCAGTTGTCTTATTGGCAGATGTGCGCAGCGTCGGCGTGCAAGGTGATGGTCGCACCTACGGCCACCCCATTGTTCTACGTCCAGTATCAAGTGAAGATGCGATGACAGCAGATTGGTCACGCATTCCTTATGAGGTACTGGAGAAGATCTCTACTCGAATCACCAATGAAGTTGCCGGTGTAAACCGAGTAGTTCTCGACATCACCTCAAAGCCACCAGCTACAATCGAGTGGGAGTAACTCATGAAGAAGATATCGCTAGCCCTTGTTCTCATCGCCTTCCTTACTGGAACATCACTTGTTTCAGTACAAGCTGCAGAGCGACCAACATCTGTTGCCTCATGCAAGAAGAGCACTGCCAAGCCACGTGTTCCAGCAACTCTTAAGCAACCAATGGCGCCGGCGAAGAAGATCCCGGCAACCCTGACACTGAATACAAATTGCGGCCCCATTCGAGCAACACTTCTGACAAAGCGTGCGCCGCAGACAACAACAAATATCTCTTTTCTAGCAAATTCAAAGTATTACAACGGAACTATCTGTCATCGCCTGACAACAGATGGTCTCTATGTTCTGCAATGTGGCGATCCAACGGCACAAGGTGCGGGTAGCCCTGGTGGATGGAGCGGGTACAAGGAAGAGAACCTTCCTAAGGTAGGGGCGAAGAATTACCCAGCAGGAACACTTGCTATGGCAAATAGCGGCCCAGGTACAAACGGCAGCCAATTCTTCTTGGTCTATGCAGATACTCAACTCGGTCCAAATTACACAATCTTCGGCCGCATTACTTCAGGGTTAGATCTGCTGAAGAAGATCGCAGAAGTTGGTGCCTACAAAGTTGAATCAGATGGTCAGGCCTATTACGCACCTGATGGTTTCCCAATTCAACTCGTTGTTATTGAAACCGCTTCAGCAAAGTAATAAATCAGTTACGAACTAGTTTTATTTTCTAGTTTGTATGTACGATTTTAAAAGCTTCAGCGATTCGACCTTCAGGAAGACCGCCAAGACCTGCATTGCGCTGACCCCACTCGCGAACCATCTTCTCGAGTTCCTTATTGTGGGCAGTCTGTGAAGCATGGCTATGAAGAGCTGCCATCTTTAAATCAAAGGTATCGGTGATATCAACAAAGTGATCAGGATGAGCAAAACCCATCATCCACACTTCCTTTACTCGCCACGGTGCAAGTCCTTCGTTATCGAGCAAATCTGTAAAGGCAAATGGATTGCGCGCATCAGGATAGACAGCCTGAATTGCCGCCTCACCTGCTGCTAAATGATCAGGGTGGCTTGCACCAATTCGCTCCCAATTGCGTTCAGGTGATTGGCAGACCATGCGATCTGGCTTTGAGATACGAATCTGTCTCACTAAATCTTTACGCAAGGCAAGGGTTGGCTCTAGATGGCCATCGACATAATTGAGGAAGGTGATATCTGTAACGCCAATTGCCGCTCCTGCCGCACGTTGTTCACGTTGGCGAATCGCTGGCATCTCTTCCTTTGTAAATCCAGATTCTTCTCCGCCTTGATCACCATTGGTGCAGAAGACATAGGAGACCTCAATGCCAGCCTTGACCCATTGAGCGATCGTGCCGCTTGCGCCAAAATCAGAATCATCTGGGTGTGCATTGACTACCAATACACGCGAGATTTCGGAATCGTTAAGAGGCTCCATGTTGGCCGATCCTAATAGACTCCCGCGCATGAACGAAATGGCAACGCCTGCAGATGCCTTGATTGCAGGGCTCAATCCCGCCCAGCAGGCTGCCGTCATTCATACAGGTGGACCGCTACTTGTTGTTGCAGGAGCCGGTTCTGGAAAGACTCGCGTTCTTACTCGTCGCATCGCTTACTTGATGGCAGCCCGTGGTGTGCGCCCATACGAAATTCTGGCAATCACATTTACAAATAAGGCAGCCGGCGAGATGAAAGAGCGCGTTGCTGAATTAGTTGGCCCAGTTGCGCAATCGATGTGGGTCTCGACATTTCACTCAGCATGTGTGCGTCTGCTGCGCCTTGAGGCCCATCGCTTAGGTTTCTCCAATTCCTTTAGCATCTATGACTCGGCCGATTCGCTGCGTTTGATTACGATCGTTGCTAAAGAGCTCAACCTTGATCCCAAGCGATATCCACCGCGCCAATTCCAATCGATGATCTCTAATGCAAAGAATGAGTTGCTTGGGCCTCAGGATTACCTCAATGCAACAACGAACCAATTTGAACAAGTGGTTGCAGATGTCTACTCGGTCTACCAAAAGCGTCTGCAGTCGGCTAATGCGATGGACTTTGATGATTTGATTCTCAACACCGTCAAAGTCATTCAACGCTTTCCCGAGGCTAAGGCCCGGATGCGTTCTCGCTTTAAACATATCTTGGTCGATGAGTATCAAGATACAAACCATGCGCAGTACATCTTGGTCCGCGAACTCACCGGCACCCTTGAAGATGGGATGCCTCCCGCCGAACTCTGCGTGGTGGGAGATGCCGACCAATCAATCTATGGATTTCGCGGCGCAACGATTCGCAATATCTTGCAATTTGAACTCGATTATCCAAATGCGACAACTGTTCTTCTCGAGCAGAATTACCGTTCGACCCAGAATATTCTCAATGCAGCCAACGCTGTTATTACCCAGAACGCATCACGTAAAGAGAAGAACCTCTGGACCGATTCTGGTGCGGGCGCTCCTCTGATTGGTTATGTCGCAGAGTCAGAGCATGATGAAGCAGAGTTTGTGAAAGATGAGATCAGATCGCTCCAGCGCAACGGCACATCTGAGCCTGGAGATACTGCAATCTTCTATCGCACCAATGCGCAATCTCGCGTCTTTGAAGAAGTCTTTATGCGGGCAGCCCTTCCTTACAAAGTTGTCGGTGGCTTGCGATTCTACGAACGTAAAGAAGTGAAAGATCTCCTTGCCTATCTGCGCGTTCTTGCAAACCTCGAAGATGAGATTTCACTACGCCGCATCATCAACGTTCCTAAGCGCGGAATCGGTGATCGTGCACTGGAAGAGGTCGATCGCTTTGCAGCTTTGCAGGGAATTACCTTCTGGCAAGGCCTGAACCGCTGCGCCGAAGCCCACGAAGTTCCATCGCGGGCAGCGGGCTCCATTCTGCAATTTGTTTCGATGATGAACGCTCTTGCAGTCCTGGTTGAAGCAAAGACCAGACCATCTGTCATTACCGAGGCGATCCTTGAGCAATCGGGCTTACTTACAGAACTTGAGGCAAGTACCGATCCACAAGATGAAGTTCGTGTTGAAAACCTTAAAGAACTCGTTGCTGTTGCAATGGAGTATGAAGAGCGCCCCTTTGATGCCCTTGCAGAAGATGAAGAGATTTCACTCGCTGGCTTTCTAGAAAAAGTTGCTCTCGTTGCAGATGCCGATGAAATTCCAGATGGGCAGGATCATGGGGGAGTTGTCACCTTAATGACGCTGCACACCGCAAAAGGTTTGGAGTTTCCAACTGTCTTTCTTACAGGAATGGAAGATGGAATCTTTCCGCACTCACGTACATTCGATGAGAAAGATGAGATTGAAGAAGAGCGCCGCTTGGCCTACGTTGGACTTACTCGCGCAGAAGAGCGGCTCTATATTTCGCGCGCTGAATATCGATCTTCGTGGGGTGCGCCCAATTACAACCCGCCGTCACGTTTCTTAAGTGAGATTCCAGAAGATCTCATCGAGTGGCGCAACGAAGGTCGTTCAACTTTTTCTTCCGGCTCTTCAATTCGCACATCACGCGTGGCATCTGCGCCTCCTCCTCGGGCCACCGGAAAGAAGAGCAGCGCAATGGTTCTGGCAGTTGGAGAGCGTGTGTCACATGACACATTCGGCCTCGGCACCGTTGTATCGATCGCCGGCGAGGGCGATAAGTCGGAGGCGACGATCGACTTCGGAGATTATGGCCAGAAGCGCCTTCTCTTACGCTACGCGCCGGTCGAGAAGCTCTAGTCAGACCTCTAAGATGGGGCCATTGAAAGCACGCGCAGAACTGCGCCCCTTCCTACACGAGAATAAAGGAGCGATCTAGTGGATCTCTTTGAATATCAGGCTCGCGATCTCTTCGAAAAACATGGAGTTCCAGTTCTTGCTGGCGCTGTTGCAACAACTGCAGAGGAAGCGCTTGCTGCAGCATCGAAGATGGGCGGCCGCGTTGTTGTTAAGGCTCAGGTAAAAGTGGGCGGACGCGGTAAGGCAGGCGGAGTCAAGGTTGCAGAAAATGCCGATGAAGCGCGCGATAAGGCTGCGGCAATTCTTGGAATGGATATCAAGGGCCACACAGTTCACCAAGTGATGATCGCCCAAGCAGCACCAATTGATTCAGAGTATTACTTAGCAATCTTGCTCGATCGCTCAAACCGAACATTCCTTGTGATGGCTTCCGTTGCAGGTGGAATGGATATCGAAGAGGTTGCAAAGACTGCGCCAGAAAAGCTAGCAAAGGTTCCAGTTTCAGCAGTAGATGGCATCTCACTTGCAAAGGCGAAAGAGATCGTTGCTCAGGCCGCATTTCCTGCAGATGTTGCAGATCAGGTTGCAGATGTCTTGGTCAAGTTGTGGGAGACATTCTCATCAGAGGATGCGACCTTGGTTGAGGTCAATCCACTTGTAAAGACCAGCGATGGAAAAGTTGTCGCACTCGATGGCAAGGTCACACTTGATGAGAATGCAGAATTTCGTCAACCAGGCCATGAAGCACTTGTTGATCACAGTGCAACTAATCCTCTTGAAGCGCTCGCAAAAGAGAAGGGCTTGAACTACGTCAAGCTTGAAGGTCAGGTTGGAATTATCGGAAACGGTGCGGGCCTTGTAATGAGTACCCTCGATGTCGTTGCATATGCTGGCGAAAAGTTCGGCGGCATGCGCCCTGCCAACTTCCTCGATATCGGTGGCGGAGCATCTGCTCAGGTAATGGCAGATGGCCTTTCAATTATTCTCGGCGATAATGATGTAAAGAGCGTCTTTGTAAATGTCTTTGGTGGAATCACCGCATGTGACGCTGTTGCAAATGGAATCGTTGCCGCTCTTGAAACTCTGGGAGCTACCGCAACTAAGCCGATCGTTGTTCGCCTTGATGGCAATAACGTTGAAGAAGGACGCGCAATTTTAAATGCTGCAAACCACCCACTGGTAGAGCAGCTAGACACAATGGATGGAGCAGCATCACGCGCTGCAGAATTGGCGGCGAAGTAAATGGCAATCTTCATCAACGAAGCAAGTAAGGTAATTGTTCAGGGAATGACCGGTTCTGAAGGAACCAAGCACACCCGTCGCATGCTCGCATCAGGAACAGCTGTTGTCGGTGGAGTTACACCTGGCAAGGGTGGACAGAGCGTCGATATCGATGGCCACTCACTTCCTGTCTTTAATACAGTTGCAGAGGCGATGGCAGCAACAGGTGCCAATACATCTGTCGTCTTCGTGCCACCTAAATTTGCAAAGGCTGCAGTAATCGATGCAGTAGATGCCAAGATGCCGCTAGTTGTCGTGATTACAGAAGGAATTCCTGTACACGATTCAGCATTCTTCTACACATACGCCCAAGAGAAGGGCACAACTCAGATCATCGGGCCAAACTGCCCAGGTTTGATCAGCCCAGGTAAATCAAATGTAGGAATCATTCCGGCAAATATCACAGGAGCAGGTCCTATCGGACTTGTTTCAAAGTCAGGAACTCTTACCTATCAGATGATGTACGAGCTTCGTGATATTGGATTTAGTACAGCAGTTGGTATCGGTGGAGATCCAGTTATCGGTACAACACATATCGATTGCCTTCGTGCCTTCCAAGATGATCCAGAGACGACAGCGATCGTCATGATTGGTGAAATCGGTGGAGATGCCGAAGAGCGTGCAGCAGCATTTATCGCAGAGTATGTAACGAAGCCAGTTGTTGGTTATGTTGCAGGCTTTACAGCTCCAGAAGGAAAGACCATGGGACATGCTGGTGCAATCGTCTCTGGCTCTTCAGGAACTGCGATTGCAAAGAAAGATGCTCTTGAAGCAGCTGGAGTGAAGGTTGGCCAAACACCAAGTGAAACTGCGCGCTTTATGCGCGCCATACTCGGTCGCTAATCTCTCATGTTGCAACGCGTCCTAGGGGTCACGTTCGCACAATCTCTTCGTAGCGCCGCAAGCATTCTTCTGCCTCTTGCATTTATCACCTTGATCGCATGGGCAACTGCCGGCAGCGCAACAGGCACAACATCAGATCCAATTCGCGCTGCGATGTGGATCTGGCTTGGCGCACATCACGTGCACTTTGATCTCACGTTATCGCCATCAGGGGTTGCTGGATATCTCTCCTATCTTCCAATTGGCGGATTAATCCTGCCCATCCTTGCTCTACGCAGCGGCTTTAAGAGAGCGATCCTCAAGCTCGAAGGTGATTACTCAAATCTGACAGGTGCGCGCCTCTTCTACGCACTCTTCTACGCAATCATCGCATCCCTTGTTGCCATCTTCTCTTCTTCTCCTGGTGTAAAGCCGCTCTGGTGGATGGCTGCAATCGCCTCCTTCGTGCTCGCCTTTGCAACAACCTTCCTTGCAGATCGCAGTATCGCTCTGGCAGTTCCAGTCATCCTTGCCATGCGAATTCTCGCTCTTCTCTCTGCACTCGGCTTTCTTATCTTCACGATCTCCTTCTTTGCCAACTTCAGTCAAGCAAAACTCATCACCGAAGTTCTTGCGCCAGGAATCTTTGGCTCTCTTCTCTTACTCATTCTTAACATTCTCTATCTACCCAATGTCGCCATCGCAGCGCTCTCGTATATAAGCGGTGCAGGTTTTGCAGTGGGTGCCGGAACTCACCTCTCACCGATTACTCAAGATATTGGTCAGATTCCAGCCCTTCCTCTCCTTGCCGCGCTACCGATCGATTCCAATGCGCTCTTACTTCTATTCTCACTTGTCGTTGTGGGATTTGGCGCACTTCTAGGTTTCTGGACGATAACTTTGCAAGAGAGAACTTCATGGCAGAGTTTCTTCCTTCTATTGATCATGCTCACACTTGTTGCCAATATGGCAGGCGGCGCGCTGATCACCGAGGCGATGGGAGCAATCGGCGTCTCAATCTGGCAATTCTTACTTGCAGTCGGCGGCCAGCTCTTGATCGGTCTAGTCGCAATGAAATATCTTCCACGTCTGAAAGTATTCTCCCGATGAAGCAGATTATGCGTGCGCTTATTAGCGTCTATGACAAGACTGGAATAGTTGAGCTAGCACGAGAGCTCCACTCTTCTGGCGTTGAAATTGTCTCAACTGGCGCTACCGCGACAGTCCTGCGCGATGCCGGAGTAGCAGTCAAAGATGTCAGCGATGTGACGGGTTTTCCTGAAATATTAGATGGACGCGTAAAGAGCCTGCATCCTCATATTCACTCAGGGATCCTTGCCGATCAGGGCAATCCTGAGCATGTAAAGACGCTGGCTGAGGCCGGTATTGCTCCCTTTGATTTGCTGATTATCAATCTCTATCCCTTTGCAGAGACGATCGCAGCTGGTGCAACTTTTGCGCAATCGATCGAACAGATAGATATCGGTGGACCAGCTCTTATGCGCGGTGGCGCAAAGAACCACGGAAGCGTTGCAGTAATTAGTAGCCCAGCTCAGTACCCACTGATTTCTCAAGCCCTTGCCGATGGCGGCTTCAGCCCAGAAGTACGAAAGCAACTTGCCCTTGAAGCATTTAGAACAACTGCCGCATACGATCTTGCAATTGCAACATGGCTTGGTGCTGGCCAAGAACTCCCAGATTGGTTTGGCGAAATTTACACACGAGAGCACTCACTGCGTTATGGAGAGAATCAACATCAGGCAGCTGCGATCTATCGCAATAACTCTGAAGGGATAGTCGGAGCGCAGCAGCACCACGGCAAAGAGATGTCATTTAATAATTATGCTGATGCAGATGCTGCATGGAGATCAGTCTTTGATCATAGCCAACCGTGCGTTGCCATCATTAAACATGCAAACCCATGCGGAATCGCGATCGGTGACGATATAGCTTCTGCATATCAAGCAGCACATCGTTGCGATCCAGTCTCAGCTTTTGGGGGAGTCGTTGCGGCAAATCGCACAGTCTCGGTCGCGATGGCTACCGCCCTCTCAGAAATCTTTACTGAGGTGGTTATCGCACCTGGTTATGAAGATGGTGCAATCGAAATTCTTTCGCGCAAACCTTCGATTCGAATACTCACATGTAACGCTCCATCGCAGGCACCACTTGAGCGCAGACCAATCTCTGGTGGCATCTTGCTACAAACTAGTGATCTCATCGATGCGCGAGGGGACATGCCATCAGGATGGAGACAAGTCTCAGGTGATGTCGTACACGCAGATGTGATGGCAGATCTTGAATTTGCTTGGCGAAGCGTTCGCGCAGTCAAGAGCAATGCGATCATCGTTGCACGACATGGCGCAGCAATTGGAATCGGAATGGGCCAAGTCAATCGAGTCGATAGCGCCAAGCTCGCTGTTGATCGTGCAGGTGATCGCGTTGCGGGAACAGTGGCGGCAAGTGATGCCTTCTTCCCATTTGCCGATGGAGTAGAGATTCTTGCCCGGGCCGGGGTGATTGCCATTGTGCAACCAGGCGGCAGCGTCCGTGACGAAGAAGTGATTGCTGCTGCAGCCGCTGCTGGTATCGCAATGTTCTTTACCGATACGCGACACTTCTCGCACGCTTAAGCGGTTAGGATTTACCCATGAGCGCGCAGATTCTTGATGGTAAAGCACTTGCCGCCTCCATCAAAAAAGATCTCACCGCCCGCACAAGCGCTCTTAAAGCATCTGGCATAGTTCCAGGACTTGGAACAATTCTTGTCGGCGACGATGCTGCTTCACATTCATATGTTGATGGCAAACATCGTGATTGCCGCGAAGTAGGAATCACATCTATTCGCATTGAACTTCCAGCAACAGCCTCGCAAGCAGATGTTCTTGCTGCAATCAAAGATCTCAACAATTCAAAGGAGTGCACTGGATATATCGTGCAACTTCCACTTCCGGGCGGCATCGATACCCAAGTCATCCTCGAATCGATCGATCCTGCTAAGGATGCAGATGGACTTCACCCGCTCAATCTTGGAAGATTGGTTGCCGGTTACGACGCCCCACTTCCTTGTACACCTCGCGGAATTGTTGAATTACTTAACCATTACAAGATCAATCTCAACGGTGCAGAGGTAGTCGTCATTGGTCGCGGTCTCACCGTAGGTCGCCCACTTGGTCTCTTACTTTCACGTCGCCAAGAGAATGCAACTGTGACGCTGACACATACAGGCACAAAAGATCTTGAGTTCCACACAAAGCGGGCAGATATTGTTGTTGCAGCGATCGGGCAATCACATTTCTTAAAGGCATCGATGATTAAAGAGGGCGCCGTGCTCTTAGATGTTGGTATTTCAAGAAGTGCGGATGGACTCGATGGAGATATCTGTCCGGGTGCCTACGAGGTTGCCGGTTATGTATCGCCGATGCCAGGTGGTGTTGGCCCAATGACGCGCGCTATGTTGTTACAGAATGTCGTCGAGGCGTGCGAGAAGCGATGACCAGATATCGCACAATTTCCTATGCGCTTCTAGCCATTGGAATCCTTGCCGGGGTCTTCTCATTTATCCGAGTGGGGTCACTCTTTATCGCCGCAGCGATGGCTGTGATCGCCCTCTCAGAGCGGAGAGAGTCACCCGACCGCGGGGTTATCTCGACCTATCTGCCGATTTTGATTGCTATCTCACTTACTGCGATGGCGATAGCCCTTCCGCGCG
>CAEZVZ010000012.1_pt1 | contig 11360 bp, 9 predicted proteins | sample 7264861 | NCBI WGS metagenome assembly CAEZVZ01 (sample SAMEA6813869, study PRJEB35770) | uncultured Candidatus Planktophila sp. | biome: Freshwater; feature: Freshwater reservoir; material: water | place: Czech Republic | collected 2017-07-26 | depth 0.5m m | reverse complement strand
CGCCGTTCTATCGGTGAGTACTTCTTGCCAATTATCGCAATCGTTCTTGTCATCTCATTGATTCCCGTTGCCGTTGCAGCCGTCATGGGAGTTGCTCTGATGTATGCAGTCCTTTTGGCATCCGTTGTCGATGGAATCTTCCTCACCAAGCGCATTAAGCGTGAAGTTGCCTCTCGCTTCCCAGGAGAATCTCTCAAAGGTTTGGGAATGTACGGCTGGCTACGCTCAACGCAGATGCGCCGTATGCGTGCGCCAAAGCCTGGCGTGGCAGTGGGCGAAAAGTTCTAACTACACGTTAAGGTACGAACACAACTTAATAACAGTCCTGTCTAACAGTTCTAACCAACAGTTCTTTTGTAGGGGAAGTTCGGTGCAAATCCGACGCTGACCCGCAACCGTGAGAGCGTTCTTCGCTCGTAGTCGGATTACCTACCTAAGAGCATTGACCAACACCCGCCGAGGTTTGCGGGGCGTAGTCCAAAGATAAGCGTGCAATCGCATCTCTTCGAGCTACCCCTGTGAGACTCTCACATGATGAGGAGCTCCAGATAAATGAACAAGAAATTCGCAATACTGGCCGCCGTTGCCATCTCACTCTCAACGCTTTCAACCTTACCTTCAGCATCGGCTGCAGGTTCGGGCTATCGCTATTGGGGTTACTTCCAAGCAGCACCTAAAGCAACTGCATGGACGGCTGCCATGACAGGCCCAACAGTAAACATTTCAGATGGCGCAGTTGAAGGTTGGGCCTTCACATTCTCAAGTGATGCTGTCCCAGATGCGTCATCACCTTCAGTACTTCCAGATTTCCAAACACTCTGCGGCAAGACTCGCGCAGTTGCCGGTAAAAAGCGCATCGGTATTGTCATTGATTTCGGTGCTGCCTACCTCTCTCCAACTGGTGAGAAGCCACTGAAGACAGTTAAGCGTTGTATTGTCATTGATAAGAAGGCGCAAGGCATTGATGTTCTAGGAAAAGTTGTACGAGTGCGTGCAGATAAATCAGGACTCATCTGTGGCCTGGCCGGCTATCCGCGTAAAGAGTGCGGAGTAGAGATCCCAACTCCGACAGAACTAGCCTCAAAGTAACCTCAAAGTAACCTCAAAGTAAATGAATCCATAGGTAGTAGATGATGAAGAAGAGATTCCACCCATTGACGTGGTGGATAGGTGCGATCGTTCTTGCGATCGCCATATCCCTAGCCGATGACATCGCCTTTAACGTGGCTGTCGTGGCTGGAATCTCCTTCATCGTCTTTACAGCAAATCGCAGCGCCATCGATAAGACGCCATGGTCTGGCGGGCTCTGGTTTGCCCTCAAAATCGCATTAGTAATCATCGCCATTCGCACATTCATCGGCATCGCAATTGGTGTTCCAGTTCCAGGAAACACCCTCTTTGAACTACCAATTCTCTATCTGCCTGATTGGATGGCAGGAATTCGAATCGGTGGAGCGATCACACAGGAACGTTTGTTCTTTGCAGTAAGCGAAGGCGTGCACATTGCAACGCTCATCTGCATATTCGCTGCTGCTACCTCTCTGACATCTCCACATCGACTCTTACGTCAGATGCCCATCTTTATCTACGAATTTGGAGTTGCCCTCGTTATCGCGACATCGGTTCTTCCACAATTAGTCTCCAGTGCATCACGTATCAAGAGCGCACAACGGATGCGCGGGATAGAACGGCGAGGGTGGGCAGGGGTTGCTCTCCCTCTCCTAGAAGAGTCGCTAGCGAGATCTCTAGATTTAGCAGCTGCGATGGACTCTCGCGGTTATGGCTTTTCGCGTAAACGTTCTCGCTATCGACGTGAGAAGTTGCTCCGCCACGACCTCACTGTGATCGCATCATCTCTTGCATTCATTCCGCTAGCAGTGGTCGCGTTCTAAATGATCTCATTTAGCAACGTCTCGTTGATCTACCCGCATTCGCTGCGGACCGTCTTTGACAATCTCTCCTTTACTATCGAGGAAGGTGAGATGGTCCTTGTCATCGGAGCAACCGGTTCAGGTAAATCTTCACTGCTGCGTTTGATTAACGGGCTAGTTCCCCATCACACAGGCGGAATTCTTGCCGGGGATATATCAGTAGATGGAATCTCTACATCTCTGACAAAGCCGGGCGGTTTAGCCCACATCATTGGAATTGTTGGCCAGAACCCCGCACACGGTTTTGTTACAGATACGGTTGAAGAAGAACTCGTCTTCGGAATGGAAGCCCTTAACTTTTCGCAAGATGTCATGCGAAAGCGCGTTGAGGAGATTCTCGACTTGCTTTCTCTTACCCATCTGCGCCAACGATCTATCTCAACACTAAGCGGTGGCGAACAACAGCGAGTGGCAATCGGTAGCGCACTAGTGATGCACCCGAAGGTTCTCGTCCTCGATGAACCAACGTCGGCGCTGGATCCGATCGCCGCCGAAGAAGTTCTCTCAATTCTGCATCGATTGGTTCACGACCTTGGCCTCACAGTTGTTATCTCAGAACATAAGCTCGAGCGCGTTATCGGCTTTGCCGATCGAATCATCTCGATTTCCAGAGACGGCCAAGCAGAGATCGATATTCCGGAAGAGATTCTCAAACGTTCAGCCATCGCTCCTCCGATTGTCCATTTAGCTAGAGCCCTCAATCTTGATTCTGTAGGCACAAGTGTGCGCGAAGTGCGACGAATGACTTCTCATCTCCGTGACTTCACTCCCCTGGTTGCGCAATCATCAGATTCGACAGGTGAGAACGTGGTTGAGATAAATAAGCTTTCACATCGCTACGGACAGAAGATCGCTTTGCGTGAAATTACTCTCGACTTCAGGACCGGGGAGATTACCGCCGTGATGGGAAGAAATGGCGCCGGCAAGAGCACGCTCTTTAAATCGATTGTCGGATTTCATTCATCAGATAGTGGCAGCGTCAGAGTTCTTGGTAACAATCCAATTGAACTCCACGGAGTCGATCGATTAAAGAAGATTGGTTACATTCCGCAAGAACCCAGTGACTTATTGATCCATCCATCTGTGGCGAAGGAGTGCGCGGCAAGTGATCGTGACAATGGACTAGAGGCCGGATCCACACTCGCATTTCTCGCTCGTTTAACTCCGACTGTAAATCCCGAAGCCCACCCACGCGACCTCTCCGAAGGGCAGCGACTCTCCTTGGTTCTAGCGCTCATCTTATGTAGCGCACCTGAGGTATTGATCATGGATGAACCCACTCGTGGATTGGATTACCAGGCAAAAACCATGCTCGTTGACACGCTCGTCTCGTACGCGCGCAACCTTGGAAAGTGCGTCTTGATTGCAACCCACGACGTGGAGTTAGTTGCTGAAGTTGCAGATCGTGTTGTCTTCATCGCAGATGGCGATGTCGTTGCAGATGGAGCAACTGTTGATGTCCTCCTTTCATCGCCGGCATTTGCACCTCAGGTTGCAAAGGTAATGTCTCCAGCTCCATGGCTGACAGTCAAAGATGCCCTCAAAGCAATTTCAGATGTCACTCATCCCGAAGGTGTGCAATGAACAGCACCTTGGATATCTATCGCCTTTCACCACAATCAAAGATCGTTTTGACCTTTACATCACTGATAGCTCTGGCCGGATTCATCTGGCCGTTCTTCTACTCTGGAAATTTACAGTGGATATTTGTCATAGCCATCGCAGCATCTGTCTTTCTTCTTATCTCCGAAATTGGTATTGGATCGATCGATGCAAAATCGATCGCTCTCCTTGGCGTAATGAGCGCATTTATTACATTGCTCCGCCCACTTGGCGCAGGGGCTGCCGGTCTTGAGCCGATCTGGTTTGCACTGATCATCGCAGCCCGCGTCTTTGGCCCATCATGGGGATTTCTCTTAGGCGTTACATCGATGACAACTTCAGCGCTGATCACAGGTGGAGTCGGACCGTGGCTTTCCTATCAAATATTTGCCGCAGGATGGATTGGACTCATGGCTGGATCGCTTCCACAGAAAATCGGTGGCAGATTAATTCGCGGGGTCAGCGAGAAAGTGATGTTGATTCTCGTAGGAATCTTTGCATCCTTTGCCTTTGGTTTATTGATGGATCTTCAGTTCTGGCCGTGGGTTCTGGGTTCCAGCACAGAACTTTCATATATTCCAGGTGGTGAGTTAAGTGAAAACTTCTCGCGCTTTATTGCCTTCCACTTTGCTTCGTCGATGGCCTGGGATATTCCTCGAGCGATTTTGACGTCGACCCTCATTGCTCTTACTGCAACGCCGTTTCTCCGCGCACTCAGGCGGACATACTTTAAGGCGGCCTTTCTTAGCCCTATTGAATTTCGAGAGAGCGTTCAGGCAACGAGTTAGCGAACGTGTGATGGAACAAAAGGGAACTCAACAATCGTTGCCGTTGACTCTCTCCCTCGAATATCGATCGTTACCTGATCTCCGATTGTCAGAGCAGTATCAATAAGCGCAAGTCCGATTCCCACGCGAAGTGTCGGCGAGAACGTTCCACTTGTCACGATACCCACTGATTTTCCTGCCGAATCTTTGATCTCCATCTCCGCACGCGGAATTCCACGATCATTGGATTTAATGCCACGCATACGTCTTGTTGCACCAGCGTTCTTCTGTGCAAGAAGAACTTCCTGGCCGTGAAATGCACCCTTCTTCCATCCGATAGCCCATGTCGCACTTGCCTGCACCGGAGAAATCTCAAGAGAGAGTTCATGGCCGTGGAGTGGATAGCCCATTTCAGTGCGTAATGTGTCGCGTGCTCCGAGGCCACAAATAAGTCCGCCTTCTTGCGAGACTGCAGCAGCGCAGAGATCCCAGACCTTCTCAACATCTGCACGCTGTGGAATCAGCTCAAAACCATGCTCACCGGTGTAACCAGTTCGACAGATAATGACATCGGCGCCACCAATATTCATGTGAGAGAAAGCCATGTAATCCATGGCAGGTTCTGCACCAAGTTTTTGCAGAACCGCAGCTGCACTCGGTCCCTGAAGCGCAATCACTCCGAAATCTTCATGAAGATTCTCAACAGTTATTCCCGCAGGAGCGCTCTCGTGCAGTACTCGAACTACATCAGTTGTATTTGATGCATTGGGAACTAGAAATAAATCGGTGGGGCTATTGCGATAGACAATCAGGTCATCAATCACTCCACCTTGATCGTTACATAGAAGCGTGTATTGAGCCTGACCGTCTGTGATTCGAGAGAGATCGTTTGTGAAAACTGAATTAAGAAAATCAAGAGCGCCATCACCCTTAACTCGCGCCTTACCTAAGTGCGAAACATCAAAGAGCCCTACTCGCTCTCGCACCGCTCCATGCTCGGCTAAGACACCAGCGCCTGGATACTCAATAGGCATCAACCAGCCACCAAAATCAGCCATCTTCGCCTCAAGGGCTACGTGGCGGCTATGCAAAGGTGAATTTTTCATCCCATCAACCTACACTTACGGCGCTAGGAAGAGGCAGTTAGCGCTGCCGAAACTTTTGAAAGGTATATGTGACTTCGACTATGACCACACTCTCTCTCACCTCATCGCTGACAGATGACATCCTTGTTGTCGGCTTGGCCCAAGGCCAGCCAGCACGTAAAGGCGGCAAGGCGACGTTGGTCATTGAATCAGGTGATCTCGCACTCGATGCCAAGAGCTTGGAAGAGATTCTCAGTGATATGGGAGCCACAGGTAAGGCAGATGAAGTCGTCAAGATCCCTGGCAACTCAGTTCGTCTCTTGGTCTTTACCGGACTTGGAAAAGTTTCATCTGCCTATGGTCACGAAACTCTTCGTCGCGCAGCAGGTGCTGCAGCACGATCACTGATTAACCAGAAGTCTGCAACCTTCGCCCTTCCTGCTCGCGATCTAGAAGGTGTTGCAGCCGTTGCACAAGGAGCAGGTCTTGGCGCATATCTCTTTAATGAATTTAGAAGTGATGAAGTTGTAACAAGTAACTCTTCTCTAGCATCTGCAAAGATCTATACATCTCATGCAGCAAAGGCTGAATATAAAGAGGCGGCTGTTGAGGCATCTGTTATTGCCCAGTACACATTTCTTACTCGTGACCTCATCAACACTCCGCCAAGCCATCTCAATCCTGTGACATTTGCAGAGCGCATGAGCGCTGAGGTAAAGGCAGCAGGCGGTGCCCGCGCAGGTCTTTCCATCACAGTGATGACAGAGACAGCGCTCAAGAGCAAGGGGTACGGCGGAATTACAGCTGTCGGCCAAGGATCTGCCAATCCCCCACGTTTAGTTCGAATTTCATATACACCTACTGGAAAGGTAAAGCCTGCAAAGCGTTACGCATTTGTCGGCAAGGGAATCACCTTCGATAGCGGCGGTCTTGCACTCAAGCCAGCACTTGGCATGGAGGCGATGAAGTCAGATATGAGCGGAGCTGCAGCAGTCTGCGCCTCTGTATTGGCGATCGCAGCGTTGAAGTTGCCAGTTGCAGTCGATGTCTGGGCACCACTTGCAGAAAACATGGTCAGTGACAATGCGACCCGACCTAGTGACATCATCACAATTTATGGTGGCAAGACAGTTGAAGTTCTCAACCCTGATGCAGAAGGTCGTCTTGTTCTCGCTGATGCACTTCAGCGCGCACAAGAAGAGAAGGGCCTTGATGCGATCTTTGATATTGCAACTCTTACTGGTGCACAAGTAATTGCTCTTGGTACCCGCACATCTGCGGTGATGACAAATAATGAAGCGCTCTCATCGGCATTTCTTGCGGTGAGCCAAAGCACCGGCGAGCAGTTCTGGCCAATGCCACTTCCAACCGAGCTGCGCGCATCCCTTGATTCACCAGTTGCAGATCTTGCAAATATCGGAGATCGCATGGGCGGAATGCTTGTTGCCGGAATCTTCCTCAAAGAGTTTGTCTCCGATGATCTTCCATGGCTCCACTTAGATATTGCTGGCCCTGCCTACAACGATCGCAGCCCTCATGGCTACACCCCTGTTGGTGGAACCGGTATCGGCCTGCGTTCACTCGTTGCAGCGGCCAAGGCCCAGATCTAAGGCGAACTTCTCCACCTAGCGTTATCTGCCTCTCATTATGTGATCTGCCGCCGAGGTCAGTTAGTCATTGAGCGGTCAGACTGGCAAGATATGGGTATAGACCTTGCGGTCAGATGAGCAAAGGAGTAAATCTCTTGTCGAACGTCGATCTCGTAGTACTCGGTGGCGGTAGTGGTGGATATGCAGCCGCTCTTCGTAGCGCCCAACTCGGACTCTCCGTTGTACTAATCGAAGCTGACAAGGTTGGCGGAACATGCCTTCACCGCGGATGTATTCCAACAAAAGCCCTGCTACATGCAGGTGAAGTTGCAGATACTGCCCGCGAATCCTCACACTTTGGCGTCAATACAACTCTTAACTCAATTGATATGAATGGCGTTAACTCATATAAGGATGGAGTTATCACCAAACTTTATAAAGGCCTCCAAGGGCTCGTTAAATCTCGGGGAATTACATTTGTCGAAGGTTATGGAAAGTTAGTCTCTCGCGACACAGTCGAGGTAAATGGAACTCGCTACACCGGCAAGAACGTCATCTTGGCTACCGGCTCATATGCAAAAACTCTGCCAGGTCTTGAGATCGACGGAAAGCGCGTCATCACCTCAGATCACGGTACAAAACTTGATTACATTCCAAAGAGCGTCATTGTTCTCGGTGGTGGAGTAATTGGTTGCGAATTTGCCTCAGTCTGGAAGTCATTTGGCTCTGATGTAACGATCATTGAAGGACTTCCTCACTTGATCGCTCTCGAAGATGAATCATCATCGAAACTTCTTGAACGTGCCTACCGCAAGCGCGGAATCAACTTTGAACTTGGAGTTCGCTTCAAGTCACACACCGTCACGGCAGATGGCGTGACTGTCGAGCTCGAAGATGGACGCACATTTAGCGCTGAACTTCTCCTCGTCTCTGTCGGTCGTGGTCCAGTCTCAGCAAACCTAGGCTATGAAGAGCAGGGCATCACAATGGATCGCGGTTATGTGATCGTTGATGACAAGTGCCGCACCAACGTTCCAGGGATCTGGGCAGTCGGTGACTTGATCCCAACCCTTCAATTGGCACACGTTGGTTTCCAAGAAGGAATTCTCGTCGCAGAAGAGATTGCCGGCCTGAACCCTCGCCCAATTAACTATGACGGTGTCCCTCGCGTGACATATTCAGAGCCTGAAGTTGCTTCAGTTGGTCTGACCACCGCACAAGCAAAAGAGCGTGGCCATAATGTTGTCGAACTGAACTACGACTTAGCTGGAAACGGTAAGGCGCAGATTCTCGGTACTTCCGGATCTATCAAACTCGTTGCCGAGAAGGATGGTCCAGTTCTTGGAATTCACATGGTCGGTTCGCGCGTTGGTGAATTACTTGCAGAAGCGCAATTGATCTTTAACTGGGAAGCAACTGCTGCAGATGTTGCTCCTTTGATTCATGCACATCCAACAATGTCTGAAGCCATGGGCGAAGCGCACATGGCTCTAGCCGGCAAACCGCTTCACGCACACGGATAAAGGGAGAACACCAATGACATTCTCTGTAAAGATGCCAGCACTTGGCGAGAGCGTAAGCGAAGGCACAGTTACTCGTTGGCTTAAGGCCGAAGGCGATCACATCAACGTCGATGAACCACTCCTTGAAGTATCAACCGACAAGGTAGATACAGAGATCCCTTCTCCAGTATCTGGAACACTTTCAAAGATTCTTGTTCAGGTAGATGCAACTGTTCCAGTTGGAGCAGATCTTGCAATTATTGAAGATGGCGCAGCGGCACCAGCACCAGTTGCTGCCCCTGCTGCTACACCAGTTGCAGTAGTACCAGTCGTGGAAACACCAGCACCAGTTGCAGCAGCACCAGTTGCAGCAGCACCAGTTGCCGCTACCCCACCACCTGCTCCTGCAGCATCTACCGCCGGAACAATTATTACGATGCCAGCACTCGGCGAGAGCGTCAGTGAAGGAACTGTTACACGTTGGCTGAAGAACGTTGGCGATAGCGTTGCAGTAGATGAGGCTCTCCTTGAAGTTTCTACTGACAAGGTAGATACCGAGATTCCTTCACCTGTTGCTGGAACTCTGATTGCAATCGATGTTGCAGTCGATTCAACTGTTCCAGTCGGGGCTCGCCTTGCAGTCATTGGAACAGCGGGAGCAACACCAGCACCCGCAGCGCCAGTTGCGGCACCTCCTGTTGCTGCAGCACCTGCCGTTGTAACCCCACCACCAGCACCAGAAGTTGCAGCACCAGTTGCAGCACCTGTTGCTGCAGCGCCAGTAGTTGCAGCCCCACCAGCACCTGCAACGCCTGTGACACAACCACAAGATTCTTATGTGACACCAATCGTTCGCAAACTTGCCTCTGATCTAGGTGTCAACCTTGCATCTGTTCGTGGAACCGGAATCGGCGGAAGAATTCGTCGCGAAGATGTCGAAGCAATGGCAAAGCCATCAGCACCTGTTTCATCACCAGCTGCCCCTGCAGCTCCTCGTGCTGCAGCCCCAATTGCTGCATCACCACTTCGCGGAACAACAGTGACAATGTCACGCCTTCGCAAAGTTATCGCAGCGCGCATGGTCGAATCGCTTGCAGTGTCAGCTCAGCTCACAACCGTTATTGAAGTTGATGTTACAAAGATTGCTCGACTTCGCGATCGCGCAAAGGCATCTTTTGAAGCGCGTGAAGGCGTCAAGCTCTCATTCCTTCCATTCTTCGCCGTCGCTGTATGCGAAGCGTTGAAGCAGCATCCAGTTCTTAACTCTTCTGTTGAAGGTGATCAGATCATCTATCACGGTGCCGAGCACCTCGGTGTTGCAGTAGATACTGAGCGCGGTCTTCTTGTTCCTGTCATTGCAAATGCAGGAGATCTCAACATGGGTGGCGTTGCTCGCAAGATTGCAGATCTAGCTGCACGCACTCGCGACAATAAGGTCAATCCAGATGAGCTCAGCGGTGGAACATTTACTCTGACCAACACTGGTTCACGTGGAGCACTCTTTGATACACCGATCATCAATCAGCCACAGGTAGCGATCTTGGGTCTTGGCGCAGTCGTCAAGCGTCCGATGGTTGTCCGTGGTGAAGATGGCGGAGAGACAATTGCAATTCGTTCCATGGTCTACCTCGGACTTTCATATGACCATCGCGTTGTTGATGGAGCAGATGCAGCTCGCTTCCTCGTCACTCTCAAAGAGCGTCTCGAAGGCGGATCTTTCGAATCTGATTTGGGTCTCTAAGACTCATGCTTCCTCAGCGCATTGCCATTACTGGCGCATCCGGTCTTATCGGTAGCGCACTTGTTGGTCACCTCAAGAGTGAGGGACATACTGTTCAGCGCCTTGTCCGCCGATTGCCTGTCTCCCCCGATGAAGTGCAGTGGGATCCAACAACTGGTTATGTAGATACCGATGCATTGGCCGGAGTCGATGCAGTTATTCACTTAGCGGGCGTTGGTGTTGGCGATAAGCGCTGGAGCAAGAAGTACAAGGCGCAAATCCTCAACTCACGACTTCTCGGTACCGAGGCAATTGCAAAGGCAGTTGCTGAATTAAAGCCACAGGTTTTTATCAGCGCCAGCGCCATCGGTTGGTATGGTGAATCAGGTAACCGCGCTGTGATTGAAAGTGATCGCGCCGGAGATGATTTCCTCGCAGCTGTCTGCCGCGAATGGGAAGGCGCTGCAGATCTGGCAGCAGGTGTGCGCACAGTAAAACTACGTACAGGTCTTGTACTCGATCCCACCGGTGGAGCGCTAGGAAAGATGCTTCCACTCTTCCGCTTTGGCCTTGGTGGAAAACTTGGATCAGGTAAGCAGTGGTGGTCTTGGATTACTCTCCACGATGTTATTCGCACGATTACCTTCGCACTCGAAAATCCAATCGAGGGTCCAATCAACGTGACTTCACCAAATCCTGTGACAAACCGCGAATTTACTGCAGCCCTTGCTCGAGCGATGCATCGTCCAGCGCTCTTTCCAGCACCTGCCATTGCACTCAAGATTGTTCTTGGTGGATTCTCATCTGAGGTTTTGGGTTCAAAGAAGGTCATCCCTCAGAAACTTATCGATGCTGGATTTACATGGGATTACCCACATGTAACCTCTGCCCTCGATGCTCTTATAGAGAATTAATTAATTCAAGAGCGGCAAGACGCCCAGAGGCCAGCGCTCCATTTTGTGATGGCGCGCTTAAGTAATCTCCAGCTCGCCAAATACCTTCGCGCACCTGTAACGAATGCACGCGAGATCTTCCTGGAGAAAATAACGGCAATGCGTTCTTGATGTCGTACTTAGCAACAAGTTCCCAATCAGCGGTATCTACCTGCCAGATGAGAGCAAGGTGGCGTCGCACCTCAGACTCAGATGCATGCCCTAACGTCGT
>CAEZVZ010000011.1_pt1 | contig 11869 bp, 11 predicted proteins | sample 7264861 | NCBI WGS metagenome assembly CAEZVZ01 (sample SAMEA6813869, study PRJEB35770) | uncultured Candidatus Planktophila sp. | biome: Freshwater; feature: Freshwater reservoir; material: water | place: Czech Republic | collected 2017-07-26 | depth 0.5m m | reverse complement strand
GGTACGGAGACCCACCGACGGACCACAGCATCTGGGGAAGAGCTGTGGGCGGAAGATGGAACCGCTCTGGTTGAACAGGTATAAGGGTATCCGAACACCTGTTCGAAAACTAGCACCGCCCACTGACATCACAGGCGGCGTGTCGCCCCTTCTCCCCTGCCAGAGCCTCTGCGCGCCCCAGAATGGCCCCATGTTGATCCTCTTGCCACCATCTGAAGGCAAGAACCCGACCCCCAACGGAGCCCAGCCTGCGATCGCTGTCTATAGCGGAGTTCTCTACAAGGCACTGGATTACCCAACGCTCTCACCAAGTGCCAAAGCGCGTTGTGAGAAATCAGTTGTCATCATCTCGGCAAAATATGGAGCGCTAGCTCCGAGTGATCGCATCGAGTTCTATAAAGAGAAGATCAATAACGTTGTAATGCGCCCAGTGGTCGAAAAGAAGTTAGCCGGATACAAGAAAGATTTGATTGTCGACTGTCGTTCATCTACATATCAAGCGGTATGGAGCGCTCCATGTGATGTCACCGTTGCAATTCGTGCATCAACAGTGGTTGATGGAGAGCGAAAAGTCATTACACACATGTCAAAGAAGACTCGTGGTGAGGTAGCTAGGGCGCTTCTGACTAGCCGCTCAATCACAAAGACTCCTGAAGATATCTACGCTATCGTCTCTGAAAAATATCCCTGTGCGCTGACACCGCCAACAGGTGATCAACCGTGGGTGTTGGAAGTAATTGCAGTGTGATTAAAGCTTATGAAGCTTTAACTTCACACCAAGAACTGTTCCAATAAAGACCGTTGCACAGAAGACCCAGCCAGAGAGTGCAAAGGCCTGTGTTCCTGAGAGAAGAACACCTACTGTGCAACCAAGTGCGATCATGGATGACCAGCCAAGAAGAATTCCGCCAAGCAGGGCGGTAAATCCATTGCGCAAAGTGATCTCTTGAAGTTTAAATCTATTTCCAGCCAGCGCTGCAGCAAGGGATGCGACCAAGATGCCGATGATTAACCAACCATTATTTGTAATGGTTGAGCTGATGACAGCGATGCATCCCTTCATCACATCGAGACCTTCGAGAGTTTCAGGAAGATAACCACGATCTGAAAGAAGTGTGCGTGCTGTTGTGCTGAGCTGTCTTGTAACGCCAAGAGGCTCAATACGAAGATAGGCAACTGTTCCGACGATTCCAACGAGAGCGCCAGATAGAAGCGGTGGCCAGCGATTAATGATCAATCTGGTGTAGAGCGAACCTGTCGCTGGTGCTGAAATGTTTTCAGAGGAAGTTCCCCACTTACGAGCAAAGAGATAGATCGCACCTAAGATCGCAAATGTAATGACAAGGGATCCAGCGTATCCAAATGTATGGGGAAGCCATGTCTTTGGTGCCTCGCTCAGCGCTGAAAGATAGAGGCTATTCCACGATGCAAAACCTAAACCAAAACCAATAAGTGAGCCAAGAAGGGCAGGAATTGCGCGAAGAGATCCCTGGCCGATGCGATAGATATGACCACTGATGCATGCACCAGAGAGCGTCATTCCAAGTCCAAAGAGTAAGCCGGCCAGAATCAGCACCCAGCTGACTGGACCGATGTGGGCATTGGGTGGAAAGAATTCAGTTGATGTATCTGGAAGAAATTGGCCAAAGAGAATGGCATATCCAATACTTCCGGCGGCGATGGCAGTCAGTACTGAAAGGAGCGGCGTTGTGTTCTTATCTTCGATTGCATCGCGGAAGATACAGAAGAAACAGAAGCGCGCTCTTTCGAAGATCAGGCCGAGCGCTGCACCGATAAGAAGTGAGAAAGAAGCTTGTGCACCAGTTCCCTCTGTTCCAGAGAGAACATATGCTCCTGCCAGTAGCGATAGCGCGAGAATGGCTGCGGCTATCGTGCGATAGGTATCACCGCGACTCCAGGTAGAAGCCTCAATAGAGGTTCCGGAAGATCCAGAACCTCTATCAAAGTTAGTATCTGTAGTAATTAGTTAGCTCCCCATACAGTTCCTGAAGGATTTGAAATTGGAACACCGACAGTGTTTCCGTATTCAGTCCATGAGCCATCGTAATTCTTGACGTCATAGCCAAGGATTTCGCTCAATACAAACCAGGTAAGTGATGAGCGCTCACCAATGCGGCAGTAGGTAATGATTGGCTGCTTGCCATCTACTCCGCGATCGGCATAGAGCTTCTTCAACTCAGCAACTGTCTTAAAGGTTCCATCAGCGTTGACGTTAAGACCCCATGGGACGTTGATAGCACCTGGGATGTGTCCGGCGCGAACTGCAAGCTCCTGGAAGCCAGCTGGTGCAAAGATCTTGCCGCTGAACTCATCTGCTGAACGAATATCAATCAAATCAGCCTTGACGCGCTTCTTTGCCACTGGGATAACATCCTGTAGCAGCGTTGCGCGAAGGCTCTTATCTAGACGAGTACTTGTGAAGTTACCCTTTGGCTTTGTTGGGACGGCAGTTGTCATGGCGCGACCATCCTTCTCCCACTTAACGCGGCCACCATCGAGGATGCGGACATCCTTAGCGCCGTAAAGGTTAAAGATCCACGCACCCCATGCTGCAAACCAGTTGTTCTTATCTCCGTAGAGAACGATTGTTGAATCGGCGCTAATTCCAGAGTTCTGTGCAAACTTCTGGAACTTTGCCGCTGAAACAACATCGCGATTTACAGTATCAACGAGATCTGTATGCCATGAGATTTTTACAGCGTTCTGAATGTGGCCGCGCTCGTAGATGCCAGGCTCTGTGCTGACCTCAACGATAACTACCTTTGGATCGTTGAGATTCTTCTCAACCCAATCTGCTGAAACGACGGAGCGTGCCTGATTCTTTGGAGCAGCCTGTGCTGGTGTAAATGATGTTGCTGTGAGTGCTAAAACTGCAAGCGATGATGCCGCTGCAATTACCTTCTTATTGAGTGTAAACATAGTAATCCTCTATTTTTGTAGTGTGTTGTGGTTTAGTTAAAGAGAAAAGCAAATAGAAAAGCGGGTGCGAAAAGTCAATTAGCAACAAATAGATGTTGCAACGCGGCAGTAATCAATCGCGCGTCGTTTTGTAAACATGGCTGTACTTTAGATTTAAAGACCAACCAAATCAATTTCTGTGCCACTAAATTGAGGTGATCTACCTCAAGAAATTATGCAAATAACTTGCAGTTAGTACTTGTGTGCAAGGGTCTCTACTGGGTGTGCAGCACAGACAGCTCGCCAGATATCTGCTGCTTCATGTCCTGCAGCCAGCGCTTCATCAACTGTCTTGCTCCCGAGCTCAGAAAGTGCGATGTCTTTGCAGAAAGAGGAGGCCCAATCGCTACCGAAAGAGAGTTCTATCCGATTACGTAGATCAGAGATCCTCATCTGGTGCAATCCATTTGCATCTACAGTTTTTAGAAGAGAGTGTTCTCGACAAGGAGCGCAGCCTGTTCGCGCGACTGCTCTGGAGTAAGTGGCTGTACTGCTTGACCAAGTAACCAACGCATGGCAAGGCCGGTAGCGCTCTGTGATTGCGTCAGTGCAAATATCGCACGTGCAAGATCAAGGTAGAGAGGGTGTTCGCTATGAATCAACAATTGCGCAATCAACCCTGGATCGTGCTGGCGCAACCCGGCGAGAGCGCTATCTGAAGAGATGGCAATCGAGAGGTATTCGAGGGCATCAGCCGGAGTTCCGGCTGACTGTGCCTGCTCTATAACTCGAGAGACCTCAGAGGAAAGGAGTGCTTCAACAACTGAACTCTTATCGCGAAAATGGTTATATAAAGTAGCGCGGGCAACTTCAGAAGTTGCTGAGATATCAATCATTGAAATTTTAGAAAGACCTTGAATTGCAATCAGATCTTTTGTTCCCTGGAGAATCGCCTCTTCGGTACGGCGATGTGAAGCGCCTTGCGTGGCGTACTTAGGCTGCGTCGACAACGGAGAGCTTCGCGATCTCGCCAGATGCGATCTGAAGAGTGACATCACTCATGAGTGCAGAAAGTTGTAGGCCGAGGGCGTCGCAGATTGCATTGAGAAGCTCAGACGATGCCTCTTTCTGTCCACGTTCGACTTCAGAGAGATAGCCAAGTGATACTCGCGCTTCACGTGCAACATCGCGAAGTGTGCGCGATTGTTCGGTGCGCGCAGCGCGAAGAGAGCTGCCGACTGCTTCACGTAACAAGACCACGACCACTCCCCTCTATCTGCTATTTCGTTCTCTAAGGATACGCGTAAATGAGCCAATTGCAGTGGCAACGGTAGCGTTTCGCACGCTTTCGCGCCCACCTGAAAGTGAGAGTTCAAGGCTCTGAGTTACTGGCCCATCTATGGCGACCCATACTGTGCCGGCTGCAACCCCATCTGTCGGCCCTGGCCCTGCTACCCCAGTTGTTGCAATAGCCCACGTCGAAGCAAACTTTTCACGAACTGCCTTTGCCATAGCAACAGCTACTTCTTGGCTGTAGACAGTATGTGCATCGATGATCTGCTGATCAACGCCAAGAACATCTACTTTGACATAATCTTGATAAGCAACGATCCCGCCAAGAAATATTTGAGAAGATCCCTCAACTGTTGTGATTGCCGAGCTCAATCCCCCAGCAGTAATTGATTCTGCGGTAACCAGAGATTGGCCATGTGAGGCAAGAGTGGCAATAATTTCTTTGACCATCGCGGTGATCTCTGAGGAAAGTGTCATTACTCCCCCTCACCATTTCTTACTTCGGTCTCTCCATAGCCAATCGTACATAGTTAAAGCCGGTCACGATAGTGAGAATAATTGCAATCGCGATAAAGCCATCCCTAAACCAATAAAGGCTCTCAGGCATCGGCAGCATAAAGAAGCCGACTCCAAAGCTCTGGAAGGTGCTCTTTATCTTTCCACCGCGGCTTGCTGGAATGACTCCGCCCTTAATAACAGCGATCCGAAAGAGTGTGATTCCAATTTCTCGAGCCAAGATTACGATCGTAATCCACCATGGGAATCGATCGAGAAGAGAGAGCGAGATCATGGCAGAACCGATAAGCGCTTTATCTGCAACTGGATCGAGAAACTTTCCAAGCTCGCTGACCTGGTTGGTCGAACGGGCTAAGTGCCCATCCAAGAGATCTGACATGCCAAGCACGAAGTAGATGCACCAAGCGATTACTTGCCAGGTTGTATCATCGCCACCATTTTTAAAGATTGCATAGACGCCAAATGGGATCAACAGAATGCGCGAAATGGTGATTGCATTTGGTGAGAAGTACTTTTTCATAGTGGACGGGCTACCAAATCCGCTCCGAGCGATTGAGTGACAATACCGTCAACATACTGACCAACTTTAAATGATGTACCGATAAATGAGGTGGTGCCATCTACTTCTGGGCCTTGATGTGCAGCGCGCCCCTCTTGGTTCTCTTCATCTTCAATGAGCACACGAACCTGCTCACCTATACGAGAAGCGGCACGGAGCGAGACCATCTCATCGGCTAAAGAAGAGAGTGATTCAACGCGCTCTGCAATGAGATCAGGGTCGACCTTGTCGCTTAAGTCAAGTGCTTCAGTCTTATCCTCATCTGAATAACCAAATACACCAATCGCATCAAGTTGGGCTTGGGTAATGAAATCTGCCAAGAGATCGAAATCTTCTTGCGTCTCCCCCGGGAAACCAACGATGAAGTTAGAGCGGATGCCAGCCTCTGGTGAGAGCGCTCGGATCTGAGTGATCAGATGTAAGAATTTTTCGCTATCTCCGAAGCGACGCATGCGCCGCAAAAGCGTTGGACTTACATGCTGGAATGAGAGATCAAAATAAGGTGCAACTTTCTCAGTTGAGATCATCGCCTGCAGTAGCGATGGGCGCATCTCTGCCGGCTGCAGGTATGAAAGGCGCACGCGTTCAACGCCATCAATCTCTCCGAATTCATGGAGGATCTTCTCCATCAACATCAGATCGCCTAAATCTTTTCCATATGAGGTTGTATTTTCACTGACCAAGAAGAGCTCGCTCACGCCGTTCTGGGCAAGCCATTCGGCTTCTTTTAATACTTCGGTTGGACGGCGAGAGATAAAGGAGCCGCGGAAATATGGGATTGCACAGAATGAACATCTGCGATCACAACCCGAAGCAATCTTTAACGGAGCCCACGGAGCATCTCCAAGGCGTTTGCGAAAGAGCGAACCTCCGGCACCGAGTGAGGATTCATAGTTTTCATCGCGAGCTTTAGCGCGATCAACTGGCGCGATAGGCAATAGCGACCTGCGATCACGTGGAGTATGCGAAACATGGCTCTGCCCTGAGATGATCGATTGCAGTCGCGCCGAAATATCCTGATAATCATCAAAACCAAGAATTGCATCTGCCTCAGGTAGGGCCTCTGCCAACTCTTTTCCGTAGCGTTCAGCCATGCATCCGACGGCCACTACTGCGCGCGTTGTTCCATGCCCCTTGAGTGAATTTGCCTCAAGCAGGGCATCAACTGAATCTTTCTTTGCCGATTCGATAAATCCACAGGTATTTACAACGGCGACTTCAGCATTTTCAACATCGTCGACCAAGGTCCAGCCATCTGCTTCGAGGCGACCTGCTAGCTCTTCAGAGTCGACATCATTACGGGCACAGCCCATCGTAATTATTGCAACGGTCCGACTCATTTGTCAGATAGTACAGTGCGGCGCCTTACTTGGCTCTAAAAGTCTTACGAATTTCCTGATTTCGCTCACCCAATGGAGCTAATTTCTCTCCGTTGAGAGTTAAATCAAGGTCTCCGGCATTTCCTAAGTAGATTGAAATGGAGTTTTCGCCAACAAATGTCTTCTCTTCACCCTGGAAGAGTGGGCCTTTGTAAAGAGTCTTTCCAACAACAACGACATGGATGTTGGAGTTTCCACGCGTTGCTGAGATTACAAGCTGTAATGGCCCGCCTGTTGGGGTAACCGCTTCCGTAGTTGCCGGTGGCGTTACAGATGGCGTTGCCGATGGTGTCACAGAGGCGACAGAGGGTTCTACTGTTTCGCTAATTACTTCACTAGTCGAGTTTTGCGAATCAAGTGCATTAATTGAAAATTGCGCAACACCAATAAGTGCGACGATCGAAAGCGAGGCTCCCGCGAGTACTTTCCACGATAACTTTCGATTTTCACCTCGAATAGCAGCTGCATTGTTATCGACTAACTGGGCATGGATCGAACGCGAATCAGTTGAATGATCTGCATCAAATGCTGCTAAAAACTCTATAGGTGAGACCCCAACTGCACGAGCAATATTTCTGATATGTCCGCGCGCATAGGTATCTCCGCCACATTGAGAAAAGTCATCTTTTTCAATTAAAGTAATCAAACTACTGCGCAGATTGGTTTTATGTGCGAGTTCGTCAAGGCTCAAGCCCGCATCTTCGCGTGCTCGTCGTAGACCCTCGCCTAGTGTCATCTCACCAACAATCTCGTTTGGTGGGGGGTGATTATCAACCCCACTGGAAAATTGTAGGGTGAGGAAGATCAATCAACCTAGCCCTAATTGGGTGATATTTGTAGGGTGACTAGATCTCACTAGTAGTCGCGGAGCGTGGCTAAAACCGATTCCAGTTCATCAGCCTTCACCATGACTACGCGCGCCTTAGAACCTTCTGACGGTCCAACAATTCCTCGCGACTCCATCAGATCCATGAGGCGCCCAGCTTTTGCAAAACCAACGCGCAACTTACGTTGCAACATTGATGTTGATCCAAATTGTGTACCAACTACCAACTCAACTGCCTGACACAAGAGATCGAGATCGTCACCGATCTCTTTATCGATCTGCTTTGTTGATGCAGGAGGTGCTGTGACATCTTCACGATAGCGAGGTGAGAGTTGCTTCTTTACATGTCCAACGATCGCTTCGATCTCGCGCTCTGAAATATAAGCACCCTGAATACGAATCGCACGGGAAGCACCCATTGGAATAAAGAGGCCGTCGCCCTGTCCGACAAGCTTTTCAGCACCTGGACTATCGAGAATCACTCGGCTATCTGCAAGTGATGATGTGGCAAATGACAGACGTGAAGGAACGTTCGCCTTAATCAAACCGGTGACTACATCAACGCTTGGGCGCTGTGTTGCTAGAACTAAGTGAATACCGGCAGATCGAGCGAGTTGAGTAATGCGAACGACAGACTCTTCTACCTCACGTGCTGCAACCATCATCAAATCAGCGAGCTCATCGATAATGACAAGTAGATATGGGTATGGCTCAACAATTCGATCGCTCCCCTCAGGAGGTTTTACCTTGCCGGCGCGCACAGCCTTATTGAAATCATCGATATGTCTAAATCCAAATGTTGCAAGATCCTCATATCGCAGATCCATCTCACGAACCACCCAAGTAAGCGCATCAGCTGCCTTCTTTGGATTGGTAATAATCGGGGTAATCAAATGTGGGATGCCCTCATAAGCTGTTAACTCAACGCGCTTAGGATCGATAAGAACAAGGCGTACATCATCAGGGGTTGCACGCATCAAAATTGAAGAGATCATTGCGTTGATCATGGAAGATTTACCAGCGCCGGTGGCTCCTGCAACAAGAAGGTGTGGCATCTTGGCAAGGTTTGCACAGACGAAGTTACCTTCAACATCTTTACCTAATGCAACGAGCATTGGGTGGTGATCCTGCCCCGCAACTGAAGATCTCATAACATCGCCTAAAGCGACGATTTCACGGTCAGTATTTGGAATTTCAATACCGACGGCGGATTTACCCGGAATCGGCGAAAGAATTCTGACATCGCTGCTAGCTACTGCATATGAAATATTCTTTGCAAGTGCTGTGATGCGCTCAACCTTTACTGCGTTGCCAAGTTCAACCTCATAACGAGTAACTGTTGGGCCACGCATAAAGCCGGTCACTTCAGCATCGATCTCAAATTGCTTAAAGACCTCGGTAAGGGCTGCAACGACTGTGTCATTGGCCTTGCTCTTACTCTTTGAGGCAGGACCTGTGCGAAGCAGATCTTGTGATGGGAGTTCATAAGTGGAATCTCCCGTGAGCAGTAGCTGCTCAATTCGCTTTGCTACTCCCCCGCTGGAAGCAATAGGTGTTGCAGTAACAGGTGGACGTGGAGTCTCAACTGTAAATTCTTTATCAAACTCATCTTCATCAAGCAGCTCTTCATCTTCTGGCTCTTGATTCCACCCTACGACTGGGGTATCGAATGGAGGGGTATCAGTAATTTCGAACTCTTCTTCGGTGCGTTCTGGGCGCTTATTCCAGATCCAAGAAAAGAGAGCGGAAATCTTGGTAAGCACAGCAGAGAACGGTGTCGCTGTTGTAACAAGAAGGCCGAAGAAGAAGAGCAAGATAAGAAATGGTTGGGCGAGAACTTCGGTCATTAAACGCTCAAGCGGCAGCGAGACTCCGTAACCGAGTAAACCTCCGCCATTGCGCATCGCTGTTGCGCCATCTGTAGGGGCAGCAAAACCTGATACAAAATGGATAAAGCCAGTACTTGAGATAAGCAGAAGCAAGATTCCAATTACAATTCGACCCAGTGACTTTGTATCTTCTGGGTTTTTAAAGATGCGCACTGCGAAATAACCCAAAACGATAGGCGCGAAGAAGCCGATCTTTCCAAATACTCCGTAGAAGATGGCATAGAGGAGATCGCTCAAGATACTTTCAGATTTAAACCAGGTGCCGACTAGGGCAGCAAGGGCAAGAATGAGGATGAGCAACCCCGCGCCATCGCGGCGATGTACCGGATCGAGATCTTTAGCTCCGCGGGCTAGGAATCGGACTGTTGAACCGAAGGCCTTTGCCAGCGCCGACCAGGTGGCCGAGATTGCGCGGCCTGCTACTGCAGGAAGGGATGAACCCTGCTTGGTGCGAGTCTTTTTCTTGGCCACACCTTTTATATTATCAGTTAGACCTCAACAACTACGGGAACAATCATCGGACGGCGTCGATGTTTTTGTCCGACCCAATTGCCGATTGTTCGTCGAACGACCTGCTGTAGTTGATGCGTTCCATCAATTCCATCTGCAACGGCTTTTGCTAGCGCTTTTTCGATCTGGGATTTAACTTCGTCGAAGAGCGCCTCATCTTCATTAAATCCACGGGCGTGGATATCTGGTCCTGAAATGATCTTTCCGCTCTGAGCTTCAACTACGACAAAGACAGAGATGAAACCTTCTTCTCCAAGAATTCGTCGATCTTTCAGAGATGCTTCGGTGATATCTCCGATGCTCTGTCCATCTACATAGACAAAGCCACATGGGACTGCGCCAACAACCTCTGCGACATGATCGACCAGATCAACAACGATTCCGTTTTCGATAATGAAAGCATTCTCACGTGGGACGCCGGCTTCGATTGCCAATTGCGCATTTGCCTTGAGGTGTCGCCATTCTCCGTGAACAGGGAGGGCATATTTTGGCTTGACGATGTTGTAACAGTAGAGAAGCTCTCCAGCGGCAGCATGTCCTGATACGTGGACCATGGCATTGGCCTTATGAACCACTTTTGCACCAAAACGTGTGAGTTCATTGATGACTCTGAAGACAGAGTTTTCATTTCCTGGAATAAGTGAAGATGCCAAAATCACTGTATCTCCATCGCCGACGCGAATTTGATGGTCACCATTTGCCATACGAGACAGAGCAGCCATCGGCTCACCTTGTGATCCAGTACAGATCAAAACAACATCATCACCATAAGTTTCGAGATCTTTGGAATCTAAGATCATATTTGGTGGGACGGTGAGATAGCCCATCTCTTGAGCAATCTTCATATTGCGCACCATGGAGCGCCCGATAAAGACGACTTTGCGGCCATGCTCTGCTGCAACATCAATTACTTGCTGGACGCGGTGGACGTGCGAGGAGAATGAAGCGACGATCACGCGTCGCTTCGTTGACGCAATAACGCGATTGAGCGCCGGCATGATTTCGCGCTCAGAGGGTGTAAATCCTGGAACGTCGGCATTCGTTGAATCAACGAGGAAGATATCGACGCCCTCCTCCCCCATTCGAGCAAATGTGCGCAGGTCTGTAAGGCGACCATCTAATGGCAACTGATCCATTTTGAAATCACCTGTGTGCAGGACTCGACCAGCATCAGTGCGGATCGAGATTGCTAGAGCATCAGGAATTGAATGGTTAACTGCGACAAATTCGAGTTCAAAGGGGCCGATATCTTCTGTCATTCCTTCGCGAACTTCACGAGTAATAGCTGTAATTCGATGTTCCTTCAATTTAGCAGTAATCAGCGCCAGGGTCAGTGGTGAACCGTAGAGAGGGATATCTCCACGTTCACGCAAGAGATATGGAACTGCCCCAATGTGATCCTCATGTCCATGTGTTAAGACAATGGCAATAACGTCGTTAAGGCGATCGCGGATATATGAAAAGTCAGGAAGGATCAGATCAATTCCTGGTTGATTATCCTCAGGGAAGAGAACTCCACAATCGACAACAATTAACTTTCCCTTTGTTTCATAAACGGTCATATTGCGACCAATTTCGGCGATTCCCCCGAGGGCAACGATGCGAAGGCCACCTGAAACTAATGCGGGAGGTGTTCCTAAACCTGGATGCGGATGCGTCATATGAGGTTAGTTGAGCTGCACGCCACCTGCGATGAGATCTTCTCGCAGAGTAGCAATCTGTGCAGGGGTTGCATCAACAAGTGGGAGTCTGGTTGTTCCTCCAGGAAGACCCATCAATGTCATGGCAGCCTTGGTCAAAATCGCGCCTTGTGTTCTGAAAGTTCCCTTAAATACAGGAATCAACTTCTGGTGAATCTCAAGGGCTCGAGCGGTATCACCGGCAAACCAGGCATCGAGCATCGCTTTAAGTTCGTTACCCACTGTGTGGCCACAGACAGATACAAAACCTACGGCGCCGATTGAGAGAAATGGCAGAT
>CAEZVZ010000009.1_pt1 | contig 12787 bp, 14 predicted proteins | sample 7264861 | NCBI WGS metagenome assembly CAEZVZ01 (sample SAMEA6813869, study PRJEB35770) | uncultured Candidatus Planktophila sp. | biome: Freshwater; feature: Freshwater reservoir; material: water | place: Czech Republic | collected 2017-07-26 | depth 0.5m m | reverse complement strand
TGACACTCGTCGTTTGATATTTCTACGCGCAACTGGAGGAATCGTGATCATGATTTTAGGAATTCTTGTGATTGCAACTGCCGCTCGTGATTTAATCACCGCATGAGCCAGATGAAGATTACTCGCCCCGATAAACCAGCACGAGATACGATCGCACCATCTGATCTCACCTTTGGTCTTTCAACCTGTAAGCGCTGTCTCTGGATTAAATATTGGTTTAAGGTCACAATGCCCGGCCAATTTCCTTTGGTAAAGCCTCTTGCAGATGCACAAGAAGAGCACTTTCGCCGCGCATCGATGCAGGATCTTGATCCCTTGCTACCTGCTGGCGTTGTCAAGCAATGGGGACAGTGGGTTAAATCGGCTCCTCTTATCGTAGGCGGACGCCAGACAACGTGGAAGATTCTTGGAATCTATGACCTGCTTGCTCACTATGAGGATGGCTCTGTAGGAATTATCGATTGCAAGGTCTCGGATTCAGATCGTGACAATGGCGCCTTCTACTCACCGCAACTTGAGGCATATGCCCACGCTCTTGAAAATCCAGATAAGGGCAAGCCTTTTCCAGTCTCTACGATGGGATTGCTTGTATGGAAGCTCAATGGAATTACCGAGACGGCAGATGGTGCACATGGCTTTGGCGTAACCCAGCACTATCTTCCTGTTGAACGAGATAGCGCAACATTTGCCGCACTCTTGGAAGAGTTAATCGCAGTGATCGAAGGTGAACTTCCTGATTCAGGTGAGCAATGTCCAACCTGTAACTACCTCACTCAGCTGGCGCAGATTCAATCGCGCTAAGGCTGAACTCTATTCGTTCTCTTCTTCGCTCTTTGTTGAACCAGGCTTCTTCGCCTTTACTGCATACTCATCAACATACTCTTGACCTGATAGCTCTTGAATGCGATTCATGATTTTGTCGGTAACTTCGCGAAGATAGGCAAGGTCTGTTGAATCTCCATCAAAGTACATCGGTTCGCCAAAGGTCATGCCTACGCGCTTAATGTTGGGAACAACTTGTCCAGTTGGCTGAATCTTTTCGGTATTAAACATTGCAACGGGAACGATCGGTGCCCCAGATTCAATTGCTAAGCGAGCAATTCCTGTGCGCCCCTTATAGAGGCGACCATCTGGAGAGCGCGTTCCTTCAGGATAAATTCCGATGCACTTTCCCTCGGAGAGAACTTGAAGACCGGTAATCAGCGCAGCTTCACTGCGACGACCACCTGAACGATCTACCGGAACCTGACCGAGGGCGATAAAGGTAAGTTTCTTTAATAAACCCTTTGGTCCAGGAGATGTGAAGTACTCACTCTTGGCTAGAAATGTCACCTTACGAGGGACGACAAGTGGCATAAAGATTGAATCACTAAAGGAGAGATGGTTGGAGGCGATAATCAATGGACCGCTTGCCGGAACGTTGCGAAGACCCTTGACCTTGGGGCGAAAGAGAATCATGAGGAAGGGCGTTAAGAATGCCCGCAAAGTGCCGTAGGGCAGATTGTTCATGCTCATAATTTAACCCCTTTTCTACTCAATTGGGTAAGTTTGTGCGAATATAAAGCATGACATCTTCACATGGAGAGGCCGATTCTGGGCGAGATCGAGAGAAAGATGAGAAAGATCTCATCGATGAGCAATTCCACGCACTGGTCTCTGGATTATCTCTAGATCAGAGCACTCCGAGCACATACCTAGATGATCTAGAGGCGGCAGTTGATCCTGAAGGGTTTACTCCCCCACAACCGCAGAAGACCTCGATAAAAAATTTCTTTGCAAGCGGGCGCAATGCCTTTAAGAGGTGGAAAGATAATCCACGTCCAGATAATTCAGGACTCGATGATGATGGAGCGCAGATATGAGTACAGAATTTCGTTGGGGAATCCTTGCAAGCGGTGGAATTGCTCAAGCCTTTGCACGTGATCTCTCTTATTTCAATAACCATATCGTTGCCGCAGTTGGCTCTCGCTCACAAGAAAGTGCCGATGCATTCGCACTTGAATTTCCAGGGTGTAAGGCCTATGGCAGCTATGAAGATTTAGTTAACGATCCAACTCTTGATGCTATCTATGTTGCAACCCCTCATCCATACCATGTGAGCAATACGATCTTGGCTCTCAATGCAGGAAAGCCAGTCTTGTGCGAGAAGCCTTTTACTATCAATGCAGAAGAGGCTGCGCAGATGAAAGCAGCTGCTGATGCAAATGGTGTTGCTCTCATGGAAGCTATGTGGGCACGTTTCTTGCCACATATGCATAAGGTGCGCGAGATTCTTGCCTCTGGTGTGCTCGGAGATATCTGGGCGGTGGAGGCAGATCACGGTCAACGACTTTCAGATTATGCCAACCCGCGCCATTGGGAACCTTCCCTTGGCGGAGGTGCACTCCTTGATCTTGGCATCTATCCAATTTCATTTGCCCATATGGTCCTAGGAAAGCCAGATTCAATTACTGCATCTGCAACATTTACCGATAAGGGCGTTGATGCAAGTTCAACGGCAATCTTTAACTACAAGAGCGGCGCGCAAGCAATACTGACTTCCACAATGATGGTCTCAACGCCATGTCGGGCAACAATTTGTGGAACACTCGGCAAGATTGAGATTGATCGCACCTTCTATAACCCGGCCGCAATGCGCGTGATCATGCACGATGGCACCACCACTGAGTATCCAAATGACTACAAGGGCCACGGTCTACGTGAACAAGCCAAGGAGTTTGAAGGCGTTGTACGTAGCGGTGCAAAGAACTCACCGATTCTGACTCCAGATGAGAGCATTGAAATCATGGGTTCTCTCGATGAGATCCGCCGTCAGATTGGTCTGATCTACCCCAGCGAAAAGTAATTCTTAGAGGCGCGCTAAATCTGCTGCGCCAACAAGACCTGCTTCATTTCCAAGTTCTGCCGGCACGATATCTGGGTAAGGATGCTTTCCAGCAAATGGCATGTGACGAATGAGTGATTCGCGAGTTGGTCCAAGGAGGATCTCTCCTGCTTCAACCACTCCGCCACCAATAACAACGCGTGTGGGATCCAAAATTACGCATAAAGATGCAATTCCAGCTCCAAGGTAATGCGCCGTTGTATTAAAGGCTGCTAGTGCTACTGCATCTCCATTTTTTGCAGCCTCTGAAATGTGTTTTCCAGTAAGGCCATCGAGGGTTCCATTACCAAGGGCAAGTAAGTTTCGGGCCAGCTCTGGAGTTGCGCTAATTGCTTCTCGTGCATGGCGCATCAATGCGCTACCGCTTGCATATTGTTCAAAACATCCGCGGGCACCACATCCGCAGAGATGGCCTTCCGGAACAACGCGCATGTGGCCAATTTCTGCAGCAGTTCCAAATCCACCTCGATAGAGATTGCCGTTGACCACAATTCCCCCACCGATACCTGTGCCGACAGTGACGATTAAGAGATGGTCATGGCCACGACCTGCACCAAAGGCTGCCTCGCCCCATGCTGCAGCGTTTGCATCATTTTCGATAACTACTGGAAGACCAATAAGTGCGGTGAGTTGCGCATCGAGATCAACACCATTCCATCCAGCAATATTGGGGGTTGCCAACATCGTCTTGCGATCGGAAGAGACAAAACCGGCTGCAGAGATTCCTACCGATTCAACCGAATAGGAATTCATCAACTCACGAGCAACATCTGCAATCGTCTGCGTTAAGGCAGTTCCACCTTCACGAGGGGTATCGCGCCTTGCATCGATGAGAATCTTTCCAGATTCGTCAACGACGCCGCCGAGAACCTTGGTTCCACCGACATCAATACCGATCGTGTAGGTCATAGATGCAATTAACCTTCGCAGTGCTCTTTAAGCTGAGCAAGCGATTGGTCAATTGTGGACTTCTCCTGCTTGGTAATCATCGCTTGTGGAATAGGCATAGAAACGCCAACTGATAGTTCATAGGTAACTTCAGTCTCGTCTCCAAGATCCTTAAGGATGTATGCGCCATCCATCTTCGTAAGCATGTTGGCATCTTCGAGCTCAAACTCAAGGCGAGCAGGTGCTCCATCCCAGTTATAGGTAAGGCTCACATCATCTTTAAGTGCACCTGCACTGATTGTCATCACCGCACCGGTGACGCGCCCTGCATCATCCCGCTCGGTAACTTTGACTTTTGTTATGGAATCTGACCAATCTGGGTACTTCTCCAGATCCAAGAGAACCTCGCTTACCTGGCTCATTGGTGCTTCGATAACAATTGTTGATCTGCTCATATCGCTCATGGGCGCAAGGTTACCCCGAGAAAACTCTTTCTGGGATCTCCCCTTTTTGCGATTCGCCCGCTAGCGTTTGCCCATGACTTCATACTCAGTTCCGCCACTTGTCCCTGCTGCCACTGAGGGCAACCTCACCGAACTTATCGCCCATCGCGCATGGTTTGAGCCAGAGCGCGTAATCATGTCGCGTCCATTGGGCGATGGATGGCAACCTGTTACTGCTCGCGAAGTTGAAGCTGAGGTTCGCGCCACAGCTAAAGGACTTGTAGCAGCCGGTATCAATATTGGTGATCGCGTTGCAATCATGGCGCGCACTCGTTACGAGTGGACGATTCTTGATTTCGCTATCTGGTTTGCCGGTGGCAGCGTTGTTCCAATCTACGAAACATCTTCTGCAGAACAGATTGATTGGATCTTGAGCGACTCAGGTGCAGTCGGACTTATTGTTGAAACTCCTACACACCGCGAACTTGCTCAGACAGTTCTTCCATCGCATACAAAGCATGTATGGACAATGACAGATGATGTTCTCTCAGTCCTTGCTAAGGCTGGAATAAATATTAGCGATGACGAGATTGATCGCCGTAGAAATTCTCTGAGCCCAGACACTCTTGCAACCTTGATCTACACATCTGGAACAACAGGAAAGCCAAAGGGAGTATCTCTCACACACGGCAACTTCCTCTCAGAGTGCGGAAACGTTGTACAAGGTGCATCAGATCTCTTCCTCAAGCCTGGCGGCTCAACTCTCCTCTTCTTACCTGTGGCGCACGTATTCGGTCGCATGGTTCAAATTGGTGCAATTACCGCCGGTCTCCACTTGGCACATTGCAGCGATCCAGTTGGACGTCTCTTGCCTGATCTTCAATCATTTAAGCCAACATTCGTACTGGCAGTACCTCGTATCTTCGAAAAGGTCTACAACGGCGCCGAGGCAAAGGCCGAAGCTGCCGGTAAGGGCAAGATCTTCCGCAAGGCTGCAGATATAGCAATTGCCTATAGCGAAAACCTTGATGCAAAGAAGTTCAATCCACTTCTCTCCTTTAAGCACGCACTCTTCGACAAGTTAGTCTTTTCAAAGATCCGCGCAACACTCGGTGGCGCAGTAGAGGCAGCAATCTCAGGTGGAGCTCCACTCGGTGCTCGCCTTGGCCACTTCTTCCGTGGCGCTGGAGTAACTATTTATGAAGGCTATGGATTAACCGAGACAACAGCGGGTGCAACTCTTAACATCACCGGAAATATTCGCGTTGGCTCTGTTGGTCGTCCAATTCCTGGCACAACAATCAAAATTGCAGATGATGGCGAAGTCCTCATCCAGGGTCCGATTGTGATGCGCGGTTACTGGCAGAACGATCAAGCAAATAGTGAAGTCTTTGAAGGAGAGCGCTGGTTCAAATCAGGTGACCTTGGTCGACTTGATGAAGAAGGCTTTCTCTACATCGTCGGTCGCAAGAAAGAGTTGATCGTTACCGCAGGTGGTAAGAACGTTGCTCCTGCAGTACTTGAAGACCGCCTTCGCGCACACCCACTTGTAAGCCAGTGCATGGTTGTTGGTGATAACAAACCATTTATCGCAGCCCTTGTCACAATCGACCCTGAGATGATCAAGGGTTGGATTGCGACAAATAAGAAGGATGGCGCATCGATTGAGACTCTTCGCAATGATCCAGATTTACAGGCAGTGATTCAGACCGCAGTCGATGAAGCAAATAAGGCTGTCAGTAAGGCTGAATCGATCCGTAAATTTACGATCCTTGCAGAAGATTTCACCATCGCAGGTGGTCAGTTGACTGCAAAGCTCTCTGTGAAGCGACATGTTGTTGCTCAGCAGTACGCAGCAGAGATCGAAGCTCTCTTCACTAAAGAGTAAGGGCTAAAAATGTCTAACGCACAATCGACCAGAGTAGAGATTGCGCGGGAGATTCACGATGGGATTGCACAAGATCTCGTCGCGTTGGGTTACCAACTCGACTCTGTCTTGGCCCAGCCGCAGACACCTGCTCTGATCAGGCATGAGATTCGAACCGTTCGCTTTCACGTCTCGGATCTCCTGGAGAAGGTGCGCGGTGAGATCTTTGATCTGCGCACCCCAATCAATTTCGCAACAGAGCTGGCCCTCCTAATTGCCGAAATCTCCCCTGCGATCATCTACACAAATAACACCAAAGAGATCGAGAGCGCACAGGGAGAAGTTCTCCTGCCAGTCATTGGCGAACTATTGCGCAATGCTCATAAACATTCTGGGGCTACCCAGATTTGCCTCGACATAACTAACGATCATGATGGCCTCATGGTGACGATCTCCGATAACGGAAAAGGTGGGGCAGATCTTGCTCCCGGCCGCTATGGGATATTGGGAGTTATTGAGCGAATCGAAAGTCTTTCCGGCTCAATCCAATTCCAATCAGGAGAGGAAGGAACCACCGTCACGATTAGATTATGAGTGCTCGCGTACTTGTGATCGATGATCATCCACTTGTCAGAGATGGCATAGCTCAATCACTAGAACGAGCAGGCTTTACCTGTGTCGGCCAGGCTGCTTGCGTCAAAGAGGCAATCGCAATGATTGCACTTCATAATCCTGACGTGATTACCGTTGATATCAATCTTCCCGACGGTAGCGGTATCGAGATTATTCAATGGGCGCGCAAGACATCACCGAGTATTGCCATCGTCGTCTTAACCCTTAATAACGAACTTGATTTGATCGCCACAGCTTCTCAAGCAGGGGCGCAAGCCTTTATCTCAAAGGCAGAAAGTTCGACGGTGTTGATCTCTGCCATCAGATCAATTGTGAGCAATCCCAACCAATTCATCAGTAGTCAAACTGTTGTTCTCATTGGAAGAGATAGAGCAAAGTCTCTCCTTTCACCCCGAGAGTTAACTGTTCTTACCTATCTCAGTGGCGAGTTAAGTATCGCCGACATTGCTGCGCAGATGTTCATCTCACATGCCACGGCAAAGACTCATATTGCAGCGATCTATCGCAAACTCGACTCTCATAATCGGCAGAGCGCAGTCGCCCGCGCACGAGCTATCGGGATACTTTAAGTAGATCAGTAAAGTTTTTTGCCCAGATATCCCAGCGCCATTCGCTAATAATCCATTGGCGACCAAGGGCACCCATCTCTTTGCAACGCTTCTCATCGCTTAACAATTCGATGACCGCCTTTGCAACCTCGCGCGATGATCGGCCGTCTACAACCAGACCTGTCTTTCCCTCAAGAACGGCATCCGGTGCTCCCCCAGAATCTCCTGCAATGACGGGAAGACCACACGCGCTTGCTTCAAGGTAGACAATTCCCAAACCTTCAACTTCAAGACCGGCCAAGCGAGATCGCGATGGCATGACAAAGATATCTCCGGTGCAGATATAGCGAGGAAGGTCTGCGTACTGAATGCGACCGATAAATGTCACCGAACCTTGAACGTTTAATGCTTTGGCGCGATTTTCCAAATATGCTCGGTATGGTCCTTCACCAATCATCACGATATGCGCATCAGGAATCTGCGTGAGAATCTCCGGCATCGCTTCAATGAGGGTGTCTTGTCCCTTGCGATGAACTAAACGACCGACGCTGACAATTACCTTCTTATCGCTTACACCGAGTTGATCTCGCAGCTGTGATGCATCAACGGGAGCAAAGTGATCTGTATCAATTCCCGGAGCAATTTTGACCATCGCTTGAGCGGCCTTTGGAGAGATCGCTTTACTAATTGCGCGTTGGGTAAATTCACCGAGATACGTCAGATGATCTACCTGTTTTGCAATTGTCTTCATCGCCTGTGTAAATGGCCAGATACGTGACCACCAGACTTCGTGGCCATGAGTAAGTGCGACGATCCGTTGCACGCCTGCTTTACGTAGACCTCTAGAGAGAAGACCAAGAGGCGCTGCTGCTCCGAAAAAGACTGTCGTAATCTGGCGATCACGTACAAGAGAGTTGACGCAGAATGAGACTCCGGGCGTTGGAAGAAGGATTTTCGCCTTATCTCGAAGGACTTCAACTCCATAATCTTCTAACCACTTGCGATCGTACTCTTTGCTATTGTCTTGAGCACTGGTGTAGACGATGACGCTCCCTTTGGGAAGGCGTTCGATGAGGCCGATGACAAAGGTTTCAATTCCGCCGGCGCGAGGGCCAAAGTCATTGGTGATGCAGAGGATTTTCTCCACTAGAAGCGGCGCGCCCCAACATAAGGTTTATTTCCTAGGTTGCTTGCACTTGCAACCTTTACTCGAGAACCAGAACGAGGAGCGTGGACCATTCTGCCGCCGCCAAGGTAAATTCCTACGTGCGATACAGGGCGACCGAAGAAGACGAGATCTCCAGGTTTGAGTTGGCTACGCGATACTGATTTACCCATACGCGATTGGGCCGCAGATGAGTGCGGCAATGAGACGCCTGCTGCTTGGAAGGCGCGCATTGTTAATCCAGAGCAATCCCAATACTGCATTCCAGCAGCACCAAATACATATCGGTCACCAATTTGTTTCAACGCATACTTAAGGGCAACTCCAGCGCGACCAGATACTCCTGATGCCGACTTAGCTGCAGCTAGCGAGCGCTTCTGATCTGCATCTTCTTCCTGTTGTGCCAAGCGAGCAAGACGTTCACGGTCTTCCTTCTTTAACTTAGCCAGAATAGATTCAGCCTGCTTAAGTTTGGCAGCCGCCTTTGCAGATTGGGCTTCAAATTTCTTCTTTGCAGCAGTTACTAGAGCTAACTTGTCATTGACTGTAAGGGAAGTTGCGGTCAAGCGCTGCTTAGCTGCCTCATATTTGCGCAGTTGCGTTGACTTGCTACGCGTGATCGATTCAAGAGATCCGGCCGCCGAGAGGTAAAGGGCTGGATCACTTGAAAAAAGGAGTTCGAGATTCTGTCCGAGCCCGCCGCTCTTGTACTGCTCGATGGCAATGACGCCAAGTGATCGCGAGAGGGCATCTACAGTCTTTCCTTGCACGGCAGCTGCTGCCTGAATACCGGAGAGTTGCTTCTGCAGAGAGGCCAAGGCGACCTTGGCTTCCTGCGCGCCCTCTGCTGCAGATGTCGCCTCTTCCTCAAGGGTGCGAACCTGACGCTGAACCTCAGCCAAAGTTGGAGCCGCCTGTGCGGGAGTCAGAGCCAGGGCGGGAAGGAGGCCAGCGGCTAAGGCGACGGCAACTGCCATAACCCCTGCCCGACTCATCGGTAACCACCGGCTAGGAAAACTCATGGGGTAAGGCTAACTTGCCCACTTGCCCCCCCTCAACTTATATCAAGCGTAGGACTCTGTGAGTTTGAGGTGACTTGAGCGTGATTGAGGCCCAGGATGACGAGAATCTCAACTTGGGCCTACCTCACTTTGGTGGGTGCGGGCGATAATCTTCGCGCCATGAGTTCACCAGATTCATCTGCAGCAAAGTCAGGCGAGATCATCGCATCCCTTGTAGTCGGTAGTGATGGAAGTACGGCAAAGGATGGATCGTCTCGGGGTGTGACATCGACCCTGGATCGCGCTCGCTTCTTAGAGCGCCGTCGCCACGTCGATGCCATTCTCATCGGAGGCAATACCGCTCGCACTGAGCCATACCGCAAGACTCCAGTGCCTGTTGTCGTTGTCTCGACCTCGATGGTCAACGCGCTTGCAGATAATCGTCAGGCGCATTGGTGGAGCGCCTCTGCTGAGGAAGCCCTAGAGCGCGCATCTCGCTTGTTTGGTCCAACGATCCTTGTTGAGGCTGGCGCATCAATTATCAATGAGTTGATCGCCCTTGGAAAGATTGATCGCCTCGAACTCAGCGTCACCGGCGTTACAGGCGGCGAAGATAAGATCGATATCAAAGAGATGCTCTCTCACTTTAGCGATGTGACTAGTGTTGAAGAAGACGGAACTACTTTCTATACAGCTAAGAAGTAACTCGCTCTTACTGGAACGCCGCAATCATCGCTACGCCAACTACTGCGCTGATAATTCCTGCGTATTGAACTTTATGTAAGCGCTCGTGGAGATATTTAAAGGCCAAGAGCGCAGTCATAATTGGGAAGAGAGATCCAAAGACCATTGCAAGTGAGACAAGTCCCTTTGTCGTTGCAACTCCTAAAATTAAGTTGGCGCTGAAGTCAGCCACGCCGATAAAGATCAAGAGCGGAACCTGCGCCTTTCCCATCCCGCCAGTCCCGCGTAGCCTCAATAAAATTGCAACGCTGATGAAGAATGTTGCACCGCGCATCGCGACCATCGTCATCAAGGCACTTGATTCAGAGCCTTGAGCCATAAATGTCAGGGCGCCTCCAAAACCAAGTGCGGCACCTAGCGCCAAGACAATCGGCTTCAAAGGCAAACCCTGTGAGACTTCAGGCCCACTTGCCATAAATGCACCTAAGAGAGCAAAGATGACACCAATTGTGACCAAGCTGTTAAATCGTTCACCGAGGAAGATCACTGCATAGAGAACAGGTACAACACCGCTCATTGCGCTAATGGGTGAGACAACTCCCATGCGCCCTGTAGCAAGTCCGGCATAGAGGCAGATCAATCCGGCGTAGCCACAGAGACCTGCTGCAATTCCTGGAAGTAAATATCCATTGCTACCTAGCGCCTGTGCACCCCATGACCCCGTTGAGGTTGCAAGGATTACTCCAAAGATAAGACCGATAATCTGCGTTACAGATAAAACGGCTGTCGCAGGAAATTTCTTACTGAGATTTCCTGCGTGATAATCAGCTGCTCCCCATAAACCACTGGAGATGAGTGCAAGTAGGGCTGCCATAGGGCAGAAGATATCGCATCATCGGTCCCGCCTCCCGCACCAGCGCGATCGTGCAATTTAGAATAAAGCAATGGACACTGCAGCTTTTAATCGACTGATTGATGTCCTTCGCAGCGCTACCCCACGTAGTGAAATTATTCTTGAAGAAGTTCCCCCTCCGCAGAAGCTAGCGACCTATTCATTTGCATTCACGGCGGATGTAACAAATGGACTCATCGGTGATGCTGAAGATGATGTTGCAACAGGTCGCTTTGTACTTTTGCATGAACCAGGTGGACAAGATACCTGGGAAGGTGAATTCCGCTGCGTGACATTTGTCAGCGCAGATGTTGATGCCGCAATGCAGGAAGATCCGCTACTTCCTGAAGTTGGCTGGAACTGGCTCCTTACCTCGCTAGAAGAATTTGGCTGCAGCTACAACGCGCCATCTGGAACTGTGACTCGTGTATCAAGCGCATCCTTTGGCAAACTCTCACCACGCAACAATGAATCAGAGATTGAGATCAGAGCTTCATGGACGCCTGTTATTGCACAAGGTGATGAGGTTGCGCAGGTTCTACTTAGTCACGTGATGGCTTGGTGCAATCTCATTGCAGAGATTTCTTTCTTGCCTCCCATTGCAGATGGTGTCTCCTCAATTAGTAAGCCCCGTAAGTAAATCGCGCATATGTCTGAGGAGATCAAAGAAGTAACTCCCCTACTCGCGCCTTCTGGTGGTTTACCTGATGTCATCGCCACAGAAGAAGCATTTAGCCAAGCGATCACAGATCTAGCCAAAGGAAATGGCCCCTTTGCCCTGGATGCAGAGCGCGCCAGTGGTTACAAATTTAGCGCTCGTGCATATCTGATTCAGATTGCGCGCAATGACGGCGGTCTTCACTTACTCGATCCGATTCCCTTTGGACCCAACCATCGCCTCTTTATCGAACTCAATGATTTACTCTGCACCGATGAAGTAATTCTCCATGCAAGTACGCAAGATCTTCCTTGTCTTCGAGAAGTGGGCATCAACCCTGTACGACTCTTTGATACCGAACTTGGTGGACGTCTTGCAGGTTTACCTCGCGTTGGACTTGGCCCACTTTTAGAATCTCTCCTTGGGGTTTCCCTTGCAAAGGAACACTCAGCAGTTGATTGGTCTACACGGCCACTCCCTCTTGATTGGTTGAATTACGCAGCGCTGGATGTAGAACTCCTTGTTGAATTGCGCGATGAAGTCGATGCTCTCTTGGAAAGTGCCGGTAAATCTCATTGGGCCGAACAGGAGTTTGCAGCGATCTTAAGTGCACCGCCCTCCCCACCACGAGTTGATCCATGGCGCAGAACTTCTGGAATGCATCAGATAAAAAAGCGTCGCCAGTTGGCTGTCGTGAAGTTTTTGTGGGAGTCGCGTTTTGTACTAGCTCAAGAGTTAGATATCTCCCCCGGTCGTCTTCTCTCTGATGCTGCAATATCTGCGATCGCACTTGCAATCAACGATGACACTGTTGTTGACTCAAAGAAATCTCTCGAAAAGATTCTCCGCCCCATTGGTCTGCGCCCACGTTGGTTGGAACAACATCCACGCTGGTTAGAGGCAATTGCTGCAGCTCGCGCTCTCAAAGAAGATGACTTACCTCCAACGCGAGCAGCCAGTGACGCACTTCCTCCAGTGAAGATCTGGCGTGAGAAGCATCCGTTGAAGTATGCAGCTCTGACCCATGCACGCCACAATCTCTTACTTCGCGCGCAGGAGTTATCGGTTCCACTTGAAAATATGATCTCGCCGGAACATGTGCGTCGTATCTGTTGGAATAGGCC
>CAEZVZ010000008.1_pt1 | contig 13921 bp, 11 predicted proteins | sample 7264861 | NCBI WGS metagenome assembly CAEZVZ01 (sample SAMEA6813869, study PRJEB35770) | uncultured Candidatus Planktophila sp. | biome: Freshwater; feature: Freshwater reservoir; material: water | place: Czech Republic | collected 2017-07-26 | depth 0.5m m | reverse complement strand
TCAGCACAGTAATTCCTGTAAATGCACCAGAGAGAACTGTCTTTCCTACGCCTACAACGCCACCGAAGGCAGAGATGATCAGCGTTCCATCTGATGTGACTTCAGAGAGCTGCCTCTGCAGAGTATCGATAATTCCAAATTGTGAGTTGAGATCTGCAATGAGTGGGTGAGTTTCAAGGTCGCGAAGTAGGCCAGGAGCTGAGGTAATCAGAGAGCTACCTTGTGAGATAACTGGTGGGATAACTACTGCGATAAAGAATGTAACGAAAGCAATAACACCGACAAAGATTGCTCCGACTGCACTTACTCGAGAAAGTCCGCGTTGACGTAAAGCCTCGACAGCAGGGTTAAGTCCCATTGCGAGATAGAGCGCCAACAAGATGATGATAAATATCTGGCTCGCACTTGCTAGGGCGCGAAGTAAGACGATTGCTGTGAGAGCACCAAGAGTTGCGACAAATCCGAAATAAAACGGATTGGTACGATTGATGGGCGCTCCGGCAATTCCGAATTCTTCTCGCTTTTGGTGTGACATATCTCCATTCTAAGTGCGAGGCCTTGCTAGATCAGCCTTTCACCCCGACTAGATGAGAGAATTCATCTATGGCGCTGCGAATTACGGGACTGGGTGAGGAGATCGCATCAGTCTCAGGGTTGCCGTGGCAGATCAGCCTCGAGGAGTGGCCGGAGGATCCCAGCCTTACCGAAAAGCGCGGTATCTCGCGCCATATCGTCCGCTTGGTCCATTCGACCAGCGATCCAGAATCAGAAGTCTATGCAGTGAAAGAGACTGTCTCTGAGTTTGCCAACCGAGAATATAAAGCGCTGCGCGAACTAGCCCATCTTGGTGCACCGAGCGTTGAACCCATTGCAGTAATCGAAGGACGTACCGATGCCAATGGTGAAGAGCTGCCATGCGCACTAGCAACGCGCTTTCTTCCATACTCATTGCCTTATCGCGTTCTCTTAAGCGGAAAAGATGTAACTCCCCAAGATATTACCTTGATGGCAAATGCGCTAGCGCTTCTACTTGTACGCCTTCATCTCTTAGGTTTTTGGTGGGGCGATTGCTCACTCTCAAATACTCTCTTTCGCCGTGATGCTGAAGGATTTGCCGCATACCTCGTAGATGCTGAAACCGGTGAGTTCCAGAAGAACTTAAGTGATGGCCAGCGCGAACATGATTTAGAGATTGCACACTTTAATGTGGCGGCGGAACTTGAGGATCTCTCACTCTCTGGCGTTCTCTATCCGGGCATGGATCCAATCCGTGCCAGCGATGCCGTCATTAAGAGATATCGTCGAATCTGGACAACGTTGAAAGAGCGTCAAGTTCTAGATCCGAATGATCGCCATGCGGTCGAGCGCGCGATGCGCCAATTACACGATCTCGGTTTTGCAGTCGAAGAAGTTTCAGTAACCCTAGATGGTGATAGTCAGAAGCTCTTCTTCCAACCAAAGTTGGTTGAAGCTGGATATCACCAAAATCGTTTACGTGATCTTGTCGGACTTGAGACAGAAGAGTTACAGGCCAAGCGATTGCTTGCATCCTTTGATCGATTTAGAGGGCGAGAGAAACTTCCACACCCACCGATGCATGAATCGGCAAAGCGCTGGCTTGATGAGGTCTTCTATCCAACAGTCTCTCTCATCCCAACGCAACTGCAGGGACGCATTGAATCTGCCCAGTTTTTCCATGAAGCCCTCGAACATCGCTGGTATTTAAGCGAAAAGGCAGGCCATGACGTAGGGTTAGAATTTGCGGCGATATCCTATATTGCTGATGTTCTACCAATGAGACGAGATTCGGGGGTCGATGTAGATGGCCCTTCCGCCTAACTTCGGTCAAGCCTTTGACTTAAGTTCATTAGGAAAACCAGCGCCAACTGCACCAAATATCGCACTCGGCAAGGTCGTTACCAAAGAAAATCTTGCAGCAGATTTCGTCGAACTCTCAATGACAAAACCGGTTGTCCTTCTCTGTTGGACAACCAGGGCACCACATTCGCTAGACACATTGGCGATACTCGATAAGGTCAATAAAGAAGATGATGGAAAGTGGGAACTCGGAAGCGTTGATGTAGATAGCGCACCCGAAGTTGCTAGCGCATTGCAGGCACGGACAGTTCCATATGCAGTCGCCCTTGTTGGCGGTCAACCGATCCCGCTCTTTGAAGAGGCGATGACTGAGAGCGATATCAAATCTGTCATCACTAAGTTATTAACAATTGCTGCTGAACAAGGCATCGGTGAGGTGCCAGAGGAGAAGTTAGAGCCAGAAGAAGCAGAGGCACTTGCTGCCCTTGAAGCCGGTGACTTAATTGGGGCAGAAGATGCTTACAAGAGATTTCTTGCTCGCAAGCCACAAGATCCATATGCAAAGTTGGGTCTGACACATACACAACTTCAACTTCGCATCGTTGGTGTAGATCTCGCTGCAGCGATTGCAGATGCACAGGCAGAGCCTGCAGATATCGATCGCGCACTGCGCGCAGCAGATGTTGAGGTTGCAACAGGAAGTGTGGAGCCTGCTTTCATTCGACTTCTAGCGTTGGTCAAAGCCACATCAGGGGATGAGCGAACACGTGTGAAAGATCGACTACTTGAATTATTCTCACTTGTAGATCCTGCAGATCCACGAGTTATTAAAGCCAGAGCGGATCTTGCCAATGCCCTCTTCTAGTACTGGCCTGAGCGTTAATGATGAGAAAAAATATATAGGAATACTCTTCTTCCTCTTTGCTGTACAGATTATGAGCTGGGTTCCACGTTTTCCAGAAGTAAAGGCAAATTTAGGCTTATCTAATGGTGAATTTGGTACCTATCTGAGTTTAGGTTCAGTAGGTGCGGTTATCGCAATGCTCTCCAGTGGCCACTTTGTCCATAAACTCGGCGCGAGAAAGGTCTTAATCCTTTCAACTTTGAGCATGTGTCTTGCAATTAGTGCAGTGGTACACCTGCAATCTGCACCAATCTTCATTATCGTCAACATCATCAATGGCGCCTCTGTTTCAGCCTTTAACACAGCGCTTAATGCACAGGCATTTCACGCTCAAGATCGCGCCGGTGAGATGATCCTAAGCCGTCAGCATGGGTATTGGACAGTCGGCGCAGTTGCAACGGCAATACTCTCAGGATTTATGGTTGAGTTTGTTGGTATTGCTCTACACATAAACGTTCTGAGCGCAGTTCTATTTTTTGCCATTCTATACATCATTAAAAAGTTAGGCCCAGAACTCATTCAGCCTAGCCCAGAGGACGATAGCGATTTTGGTTTTAAGGATCTCTTCACCTCTTTCCGAATCGACTACTTAGTCTCCGCAGCGTTGGTTTGTGGCATCATGGTTGAGTTTGCAACATCAGATTGGTCTGCAATCTATGCAAAGGAGACAATCGGAGTCCGAGGCTCTCTTGCCACGATTCCGTACATCCTTACCTTCACTGCGATGATTATTGGACGTTTAGGTCAACATCGACTGACTCCCTACATTCCCCTGGAGAAGCTGGTCAGAATCGGCAGCGTGGTAGGAGGCGTCGGATTTATTGGATTCATCATGGCTTCGTCTCTCTTGGTCGATTACTCGAAGACGTTGGCCTATATCTGCACCCTTATTGGTTTTGCCATAGGAGGTTTATGCTCTTCAATACTTTCTCCGACATTCTTCACCGCAGCAAATAAGCGTTCTTCTCAACCGAGTGCTGTCGTAGTCGGCCAGATGGGCGTGATCAATGCGATCTTGGTCTTATGTGTGAAGACCATCATCGCGTGGACTGCTCAATTCACTGGCTCTATTGCAATCGCCTTGATTATTCCAGGGCTGATGTTGATCTCTGTAGCCTTTATGTCTCGCGTAACTAAAGGAATCTAAACGCGCTCTAACCAGACTGTAGCTAGCGGTGGAACACGTAGCTCCACATAAAGATCTGTATCACTATCAACGGCAAATGATTCGTTCTTTACTCCGCTGCCACCGAATGCAAGTTCATCGGTATTAAGTACTTCACGCCATACACCTGCTAGAGGCATGCGAAGACGATAGCGCTCATGTGGAACTGGCGAAAAGTTGGTAATACATACAAGGGGAGTTTGGTTATCTGACCAACGAGTAAAGGCGAGAGTATTAGAAGCGCCATCGTCGTTGACGATCCAACTAAATCCTTCAGGATTTGTATCTTTCTCCCAGAGCGCTGGATGGCCTTTATATTCTTGGTTGATAGTGGCAACAAGTTCCTGCACCTGGCGATGCTCATCGTATTCAGTGAGATACCACTGCAGACCGGCGCTCTCACTCCACTCATCATTCTGAGCAAACTCACTACCCATAAAGAGAAGTTTCTTTCCAGGGTGAGCCCACATAAATCCGTAGAGCGCGCGCAGCGTTGCAACCTTCTGCCATCGATCTCCTGGGAATTTATTAACGAGTTGGCCCTTGCCATGGACAACTTCATCATGCGAGAGCGGCAACATGAAGTTCTCAGACCAGGCATAGAGAATCGAAAACGTTACTTCGTTGTGGTGATAGACACGATGTACAGGTTCATGCGAGAGGTATTGCAAGGTGTCATGCATCCAACCCATATTCCATTTAAATCCAAACCCAAGACCGCCTGATGCAGTCTCGCGGGTGACGCCACCCCATGCGGTCGATTCTTCTGCGATCATCATGATTCCTGGGTGGGTGCGATAGGCAGTTGCTGTCGCCTCTTGTAGCAGCGCAACTGCCTCTAGGTTTTCACGTCCACCAAATTTATTGGGAAGCCATTCGCCATCTTTGCGCGAATAATCAAGGTAGAGCATCGATGCCACTGCATCTACGCGCAGGCCATCGATATGGAATTCAGTAAGCCAGTACAAAGCACTTGCGACAAGGAAGTTGCGGACTTCATTGCGGCCAAAGTTAAAGATGTAGGTGCCCCAATCTGGGTGTTCACCTAAGCGGGGATCGGCATGTTCGTAGAGCGCCGTTCCATCAAAGCGGGCAAGAGCCCATTCATCCTTGGGAAAGTGAGCAGGAACCCAATCCAAGATGACGCCAATTCCTGCTTGGTGGAGGGCATCCACGAGATAACGGAACTCATCAGGTGAACCAAAGCGTGATGTCGGAGCAAAGAAGGAAGTGACTTGATATCCCCACGATGGTCCGTATGGATGTTCTGTGACAGGTAGGAATTCAACGTGGGTAAAACCTTGCTTACCTACATAGTCGACAAGTTCAACGGCAAGATCTTTATAGTTCAAACCTAACTTCCATGAACCAAGATGTACTTCATAGACGCTGACAGGTGATCTCCATGGTTGGAACTGTGCGCGAGATTCAATCCACTCGTGATCCTGCCATTCATATGTTGACTCTGTAACGACCGATGCTGTTAGCGGGGGAGTCTCGGTAGCTTGGGCAAGTGGATCTGCATGATCTACCCAGTTGCCATTAATTGTGCAGACAGCAAATTTATATCGTGTACCAACACCAATTCCAGGGATAAAAATCTCCCAGATTCCAGTAGATCCAAGGCGCACCATCGGATGAGTGTTCTTATCCCAGAAGTTGTGATCGCCAATCAAACTTACAGCGTGTGCATTAGGTGCCCAGACAGAGAAGGCAGTTCCTAAGATCTGACCTTCTTCATCGCGAATGAGGTGCGCACCAAGAACATCCCAGAGTCGTTCATGGCGACCTTCGGCGATGAGGTGGAAATCAAGCTCGCCCAGCGTTGAATGTGGGCTAAGAAAAGTTACGGGAGAGATGTATTCGGCAGGGGCGCTCTCTTGGTTCTTCTTAAAGAACTTCGAGAAGTAAGACACTAGAGATCCACCACCATAATGTGAGCGACTTTTCCAACCGGGCGGTTGGGATCTAGCCGTACGAATGAATGAGGATCCCATTCGTACTGTGCCCCGTCAATAAGATCTCTGACTTTAAATCGAGAATCTTTAAGTCCGAGCGCGCTCATATCCCAGTGGACCGTTGTCTCTTGCGCATTAATTGAATCAAGGTTGACCGTTACCAGAATGAGATCGTTGCCCTCGCGTTTGCTGTAAGCGATTATCGAATCGTTATCGCTCTGATGAAAGACAAGATTACGAAGGCGTGCAAGAGCACTATGACCTTTACGAATCTCATTGAGTTTGGCGATAAAAGGGGCCAAAGTCAGCTGCATCTTCTCTGCCGCTGCCCAATCGCGGACTTTGATCTCATACTTCTCTGAATCCAGGTACTCCTCGCCGCCCTCTTTAAAGCGACGGTGTTCAAAGAGTTCATAGCCGGCATACATTCCCCACGATGGGCTGAGCGTGCTAGCAAGTACTGCGCGCAGCGCAAAGATTGCTGGGTTTCCAGATTGCAGATGGAAGGGCAAGATATCTGGAGTATTGACCCAGAAATTTGGCCTAAAGAATGCTGAAGTATGTCGTGATACTTCGGTCGCATACTCAGTTAACTCAGCCTTATTTGTACGCCATGTGAAATATGTATAGGACTGATGGAATCCAGCTTTGCCGAGTGCGTGCATCATCGATGGACGGGTAAAGGCTTCTGCCAAGAAGATAACATCAGGATTTTCCGCATTCATGGTCGACATAACATCCTGCCAAAAACCAACTGGCTTTGTATGCGGGTTATCGACACGGAAGATCAGAACGCCCTTTGAAACCCAGAGGCGAATGACGCGTAGAACCTCATTGAGAATACCTTGATAGTCATTATCAAAATTAATGGGATAAATATCTTGATACTTCTTTGGTGGATTCTCTGCGTAGGCAATCGAACCATCAGGGCGAGTGGTAAACCATTCAGGGTTGCTCGCCACCCATGGATGATCAGGAGATGCCTGCAGCGCTAGATCCATCGCAATATCAATCTTGTGTGATCGTGCAACGGCGATGAAATCTTCAAAATCGGCCATTGTGCCAAGTTCTGGATTGATCGCATCGTGGCCACCTGCTGCGCCACCAATTGCCCACGGAACACCAGGATCTGATTCGATGGGATTTAAGGTGTTGTTCTTACCTTTGCGAAAAGTCTTGCCAATTGGATGAATCGGCGGCAGATAGAGAACATCAAAGCCCATAGCAGCAACTGCCGGAATACGAAGGGCTGCGGTCTTAAATGTTCCAGAAGTGATGACACCTTTTGCATCAACTGTTGCACCTTCGCTGCGCGGGAAGAACTCATACCAAGCGCCCACCAAAGCTTTATCGCGATCTGCGCGCACTGGGATTGCATGTGAGCGCGACTGCAGGCGGCGTAGAGGATTGGCGGCAAAATATTCTGTGATTTCAACAGTTGAACCCTGCGAGAAACGATTGGCAGGGGCCAACTTCCTATCACCTAACGCCTTGATTGCAGGAGAAAGTAACTTCTTTGCCGCAGGATCTTGCGCAACCTTTGCCTCAAAGATCTCTAGACCAATCGCACAACAAAGCTCGGCATCTATATCTGCTGGAATCTTGATCTGGCTATCGTGGAGCCAGGTGGCAAAGGGATCATCAAAGGATTCAATGACATATGTGAAATCTCCACGAGCAGGAATGCGAATCCAGGTACTGAAGCGATCGCTTCCGTGACCGTGCTCGCGCATACGAGTGCGAGAAAGTTCTATGCCATCTTTATCAAAGAGAAGAACATCGGCACCGAGTGCATCATGGCCTTCACGGAAGATCGTGGCACTTACTTCAATCTCTTCACCTGCAATTGCTTTGACCGGAACAAACTCACCACCAAAGAAGACCGACGGCTGAATGTCGGTGACGGGGATGCGATTGATCATGAAGTCATCAGCTGATGAATCAGCCTGATCCTTCAGTATTGCCAGGATCTGCAGCAGAGATGTCATCAAGGCGATACTTATTGAGCGCCTCTTGAACAACTGACTCTTTGACGTCGCCAGATTTGGCAAGTTGAGCAAGAGTTGCAACGACGATTGACTCTGCATCGACCTTAAAGTGGCGACGAAGTGCACCGCGAGTATCTGAAAGACCGAAACCATCTGTACCTAAGGAGACGAAATCTTGCTCGACCCATGGTCCGATCTGATCTTGGACAGAGCGCATGTAATCGCTGACTGCAATCACTGGGCCACTTGCACCCTTAAGACGATCGCTGATGTAAGCACTCTTCTTCGATGATGGATGGAGCATGTTGTGGCGATCTACTGCAAGACCGTCGCGACGAAGTTCATTCCATGAAGTAACAGACCAGACATCGGCGCTGACGCCCCAATCCTTCTGGAGTAACTCTTGCGCTTTAAGCGCCCAGTTCACAGCAACACCAGATGCCAAAATCTGTGAATTCTTCTTACGTTGACGCTCTCCTGAACGGAAGAGGTAGATGCCCTTTAAGAGGCCTTCGACATCGAGGTTTGCTGGCTCCTCTGGATGTTGATATGGCTCGTTGTAGACGGTGATGTAGTAGTAAATGTTCTCGCTATTTTCGCCGTACATGCGACGCAGACCATCTTTAAAGATATGTCCGACCTCGTAAGCAAATGCTGGGTCGTAACAGACAACAGCTGGGTTAGTTGATGCAAGAAGATGCGAATGCCCATCTTCGTGCTGGAGACCTTCACCGTTAAGTGTTGTACGTCCTGCAGTTGCACCGAGAACGAATCCACGTGCAAGCTGATCGGCAGCTGCCCAGAAAGCATCTCCTGTGCGCTGGAAACCAAACATTGAGTAGAAGATGTAGATAGGAATCATCGGCTCATCATGTGTTGAGTACGAGGTTCCGACTGCGGTAAATGATGCTGTCGATCCGGCTTCGTTGATTCCTTCGTGCAGGATGACACCTGATGTTGATTCCTTGTAAGAGAGCATCAATTCACGGTCAACGGCTGTGTATTTCTGGCCGTGTGGTGAGTAGATCTTCATCGTTGGGAAGAGTGAATCCATTCCAAAGGTGCGAGCCTCATCCGGGATGATCGGAACAATGCGCTTACCAAGACCTGGATCTTTCGCCAAATCTTTGAGCATACGAACAAATGCCATCGTTGTTGCAATCTCTTGCTGTCCTGAACCGCGCTTAACGCTGTCGTAGACAGAATCTGCCGGCATTGGAAGTGGCTTTGACTTCGCGCGACGGCGAGGAAGTGCTCCACCGAGTGCTGCGCGACGCTCTGCCAAATACTTCGCCTCTTCTGAATCTGGTGCTGGCTTGTAGTAGGCAGGTGTGTACTTATCAAGCTTGTCATCGGCGATTGGAATTCCAAGACGATCGCGGAATGTGACGATATCTTCAAAAGACATCTTCTTCATCTGGTGTGTTGAGTTACGTCCTTCAAATGTTGACCCAAGGGTCCAGCCCTTAACTGTCTTTGCAAGGATGACTGTTGGCTTTCCATTAGGTTCCATTGCAGCGGTATAGGCAGCAAATAACTTGCGGTAATCATGGCCGCCGCGCTTGAGTCCCCAAATTTGTTCATTAGACCAATTAGCAACCATTGCAGCAGTACGTGGATCGCGACCAAAGAAGTTATCGCGGACGTATGCGCCAGATTCGGCCTTAAATGTCTGGAAGTCACCGTCGAGCGTGCTGTTCATCAAATTAACGAGAGCGCCTTCGCGATCTTGAGCCAGTAGTGGATCCCATTCGCGACCCCACACGACCTTAATGACGTTCCATCCGGCACCGATAAATGTTGATTCAAGCTCTTGAATGATCTTGCCGTTTCCACGAACAGGTCCATCAAGGCGTTGCAAGTTACAGTTAATAACAAAGGTGAGGTTATCTAGATTTTCACGCGATGCTAGACCGATTGCACCGAGAGTATCGACCTCATCAACTTCACCGTCTCCAAGAAATGCCCAGACATGTTGCTGACTTGTATCTTTAATTCCGCGGTTATGGAGGTAGCGATTAAATCGCGCTTGGTAGATCGCGTTGATTGGACCGATACCCATTGACACTGTTGGGAATTGCCAGAAGTCAGGCATCAAACGTGGATGTGGATATGAAGATAATCCTCCACCCTTATGTGAAACTTCTTGGCGGAAACCGTCGAGTTGATTCTCTGAAAGACGTCCTTCTAGAAATGCACGTGCATACATTCCCGGGCTTGCATGTCCCTGGAAGAAGATCTGATCTCCGCCACCTGGATGATCCATTCCGCGGAAGAAGTGGTTAAAGCCAACTTCATAGAGTGAGGCAGAAGATGCATATGTTGAGATATGTCCGCCCACACCGATTCCTGGACGCTGCGCGCGGTGTACCAACATCGCTGCATTCCAACGGATGTATTGGCGGATGCGACGTTCAATTGCTTCATCGCCTGGGAAATCTGGTTCATGCTCTGGTGAAATTGTGTTGAGGTAATCAGTGTTGCGAAGTGAGGAAAGTCCGATCTGCTTCTCGTGAGCGCGCTGCAAGAGCTTGAGCATTAAGTAACGCGCACGAACAGGGCCTGCATTCTCAAGGGCGGCATCGAAAGATGCCTGCCATTCAGCGGTCTCTGTCGGATCGATATCTACGAGCTGGTCAACATTCTGATCTGGTGTATCGAAAATTCCACTCATGGGCCATATTCTCGCGCTAAATGGCCCTGAGGGGAAATCTGCAGCCGCGGAACTGGCGAGATAATCCCCCCAAACCCTTGTCAAAAGGGTCACACCTGGAGTGGACTTAGCCTGTGCCAATGCGAATGGGATTTGCAGCCGGAGAGCTCATTCTCGAAGTGGGTTATGGGCCTGATTGTGATGATGTCTTGCGTAGTGAGATTTCAACGATGACTGGAACGCAACTGATCGAAGGCCACACTACCGAAGTCGTCGATGGCGTAATTTTATGGTGGCGCGATGGAGATGGCGATCTCGTCGATGAGTTAATGGATGCTCTTACCTATCTCTCAGAGACTGGCCCAATCTGGGTGCTTACTCCAAAACTTGGACGTGACGGTCATGTTGATTCAAGTGAGATTCAAGATGCTGCACCGATTGCAGGACTTAGCCAGACATCGACGATTGCGCTCGCACAAGATTGGGCGGGAACTCGTCTAGTGGCACGTAAGGCTGGCAAACGATAAGTTTCTCGCATGACATTAACTCTTGGAACTCCCGCACCAGATTTCACATTGATGGACCAGCACGGTTCACCAGTAACACTTTCATCATTTAAGGGTGAGAAGAACGTTGTAATCCTCTTCTATCCATTTGCATTCTCAGGAATCTGCACCGGCGAACTCTGCGCTCTTCGCGATGATCTTGCAGCATTTCAAAATGATGATGTGCAATTGCTAGCGATCTCTTGCGATCCAATGTATGCACAGCGTGCATTTGCAGAGCAAGAGGGTTACAAGTTCCCAGTCCTTGCAGATTTCTGGCCACATGGAGCAGCAGCTAAAGCATTCGGCGTCTTCAATGAAGAACGTGGATGCGCAGTCCGCGGAACCTTTATCGTCGATAAGAATGGAAACCTTGTCTGGCAGATCGTTAATGGTCTCGGTGATGCCCGTAACCTCCTTGAGTACAAGAGCGCTCTAGCAAGCCTCTAATTACGCCTCGTTTTCGTACTTTGGCTCGTATAAAGTAGTATTCGCGAGTACGAAAGCACGGCCCGGGTGGTTAGCTCAGTGGTAGAGCGCCTCGTTTACACCGAGGATGTCGGGGGTTCGAAACCCTCACCGCCCACCAGTTTCAATCCGATTTCTTCTCGGAACTTTCTAAACGCATCTCTTCGTAGCGCATCAGGGTAAAGGCTGCATGCAGGCGAATCTCTTCTTTCTCAGATTCGCTAGCCGCTTTAAGCGGGGCAACAATTGAATCTCCCAAGGCACATAAGAATCGTGTGAGATCGAACTGCAGATCTGAATCTCCACGCCCAAGTTGGCTTACTAATATTTTTGCTAGCGCAGATTTTTCACCTTCAGGGGCCAAGACAGAGGCGGCGCGCCAAGCAGTCACGGCAACCTTGTCATCTGAATCAAAATGATGCTCGTTGGTGATCAATGAGTAAAACTGCGGATCACCAATCTTGGAGAGGGTATGAAGTGCCTGACTCTTTGCTTGAGAATTTTCAGAGTGCAATTCAACTTTAAGACGCTCAACAACCTTAGGAATATCTTGACGCATAAGTGCCCAAGAAAGAGTGTCTCTGACGAAGAAATCTGGCTCGTGTGCGCATTGAGCAATAAGTACTTCAATGAATTGATCTTCTGGATACGTGCCCGCAGCCAGCGCTGCCTGCAGTCGGACTGATTTATCCGGAGATTCCAGAAGTGCTTTCAGGGTAGCCACGAGAAGACGCTATCAGTCTCTGGTTTTTAGTGAGAAAGCACCGGTCATCCAGAAAGACGGTAAACTTTGGCCATGTCTGAGAATGGAACAATCGAGCGCCTTCGGGCCTATCGCAAGACCTACATTGCGATGTTGGTCTCTTCATTCTTAAGCCTTGTCGCATCCCTAGTGCTTTCAATCGATGCGGTGAAGTTAGCCGCACAACCTACCGGTCAGCTTTCCTGCGATATCAACAGAGTTCTATCCTGCGGAACAGTCGCAAAAGCTTGGCAGTCACAGCTTCTAGGTTTTCCGAATTCCTTTATTGGTTTAATGACGGAACCTGTTGTCATTACCGTTGCCGTTGCAGGACTTGGACTTGTTACCTTCCCGCGCTGGTTTATGCGCACCGCACATCTTGTTTATGGCGCAGGTTTAATCTTTGCTCTCTGGCTACTATCTCAATCTCTCTTTGTGATTGGTTCGCTCTGTCCTTGGTGCCTCTTGGTGACCTTTTCTACTATCACAGTGTTTTCAACCATCTCCCGGATCGTGTTCCTTGAAAATAGTTGGAATTTCTCACCGGAGCGACAAGAGAAGATCGTTGCCTTTTTGGAGAAAGGTTGGGGCCGCGTGATCTACACCGGCTCATATGCCGCTATCGCTATCGTCATTTTTGTTAAGTACGGTAATCGCCTCTTCAATTAGAATATGAATCGGGCATCTCAATTGGATTTACAGGCCAAACCCGCTAAAATCAGCCCAAGTAAATAAGTTCCACAGCTAACAAATACATACAAGTTCTTAACTCTCGCGAGGAGGCGTCATGAAGGCCACACTCAGCGACCAGCGCGCAATTCTAGATATCCAGAACTTTGACTTTAACCATGCAGCACTGACCAATAAGGCTGCAAATCTTCCTGAGATTGCAGCGATTGCATCTCTTACTATCAAATCTCATAACGCTCGCGATCTACGAATTGCAGCAGAGACCGAAACCAGCGATGTGAAGCGAGAATTGGCACGCGCTGAAGGCGATGTTGAACAGATAGTCACCCGCATCAATCGCGATGAGGCACGTTTAGGATCAGGGACTGCATCTCCAAAAGAGCTAGAACAACTTCAACACGAACTGGTATCTCTCAATGCCCGTCGCGCAGAACTTGAAGAGATTGAGCTCGAGATCATGATGCGCATCGACGGACTTAAGGAGCGCATTACTGAGCTAGCCGAGCAAGAGCGCGTACTTGGCAATGAGATTACAGAACTTGAGATTAAGAAGGCCAACGCCCTTGCAGTAATCAACGCCGACCTAGAGGCAAATGTTGCCGATCGCGCATCAGTTGTTTCATCAGTTAGCCCTGAACTACTGGCTCTCTACGAAAAGATTCGCCTAGCCAATAACGGCACTGGAGCTGCAGCACTTGTTGGCAACCAGTGCAAAGGCTGCAACTTGGCGATTAACACTATTGAGCTACAACGTATTGCCGGCCTTGCAGAAGATGAAGTAGTTCGCTGCGAGGAATGTCGCTGCATCTTGGTGCGTGGACTGTAGAAAATGGCACGCACAATTAAACTCACTGCAGATGGTGGTTCACGAGGAAATCCAGGGCCAGCAGGATACGGCGCAGTTGTCAGCGAAAATGGAAAGATCGTTGCCGAACTCTTTGATGTGATCGGCGTTGCCACCAATAACGTAGCCGAATACAGCGGACTACT
>CAEZVZ010000007.1_pt1 | contig 14093 bp, 15 predicted proteins | sample 7264861 | NCBI WGS metagenome assembly CAEZVZ01 (sample SAMEA6813869, study PRJEB35770) | uncultured Candidatus Planktophila sp. | biome: Freshwater; feature: Freshwater reservoir; material: water | place: Czech Republic | collected 2017-07-26 | depth 0.5m m | reverse complement strand
CTGTTCAGTACACAGATGAGCAGGCACATGACAAGACTGAAAGCTTTATCGCTGGAACTCTTGATCGCTAAAAAACCACTCTCTCGGTAATAAAAACACCCGGCCTGCAGATGCAGACCGGGTGTTTTTATTTCCCCTCACGGAGAGTTGAGGGTCAAATCGTCGCATCCTTAGGGGTGCGACGAAGGTGGACCAACCCTGCGATAGAGAGTAACAACATCAAAATTCCACCGACGAGGGCAGCTATTGCTGAATATCCAGCAATCACTCCAAGAGTCCCAAAGGCGTAAGCCTGAAGCAGCATTCCGCGCAACGTGTTACCCATAAAGAGTGTTTGACGTAATTCGCCGTACTTGGCAATCTCTTCTGGAGTGCCCGTTCCGCCGCGAACCATGCCCATATATTTTCCAGAAGCTTCAGAGTAAGTCAATGGAGCGCCGGCGACTGCAATTGATGATGCTTTCATATGTTCCCAGATGTAGAGATCAGAGTAATCACGGGCCATTTCACCAGTCGTAACTTTCTGTTCTGCCCATTTTGTGAGCTGAGCTTTCGTCGCCTCTGGCATAGCTTCTGCTGCAGGAAAAGAGATATTCTGATTCTCAAGTTGCGTCTTTACTGAGTCGTTAGCAAAGGTAGCTCCCCAGTTGAGAAGACCAGCTGCTACAAAAAGAAAAATGGAAAGTGCGATACCAACAGTGGTTACAATTCCATCGAAAGTTCTACGTTTCATTTAGATTCTCTCCTTTGTGCGCTTAACGATTAAGCACAACTTAATTACACTCTTTATTTTGCGAGAGTAAGAGAGTTAGGGGTGGTGCTAGCACTCACTGAAGAACTGTGAGTGCTAGCGCTCTAATCAATGTGTCTATTGCAGAGTGCTCTTCCGTCGCCATCCACCTCGAAATGTGAACATGCAATGCCGAGACGGTCAAAAGCTGAGTCACCATAATGAGTGCGATATGCCAACGCCAAGAGAACACGTACATTGGTATCGCCATCTGATGTGATATTAAAGACGCGCGCAGATCGGCTGACAGTATTCTCAATGACTTTTTCGGTGTGGGCAGTCTCTAGGGCTATTGCGGCATTTGATTTACCTTCGCATACCAATCCAAGGACTAACTGCTCAAAGGGCGAGAGCTCTCGTTGAGCGATCGTGATATCTCTAGCCATATTCTCTCTCCATCTTCTTGCCTACGGCGTGTAACCATTGTGCTCCTTTTTTTATCACTGATGTAGTAGTAGCCTCTACTCATGAGTAACATCACAACTACGGCCTCCGGCAGCGTTTTGACGATCGCCTTCAACCGCCCTGAAAAGATGAATGCGCTGACCAGAGATATGTATGCCGATCTGGCTCAAGCGCTCAATGAGGCGGCAGGGGATTTCGCCATTCGCGCAGTTCTGCTGACTAGCACCGGAGATCACTTCACTGCCGGAAACGATATTCGCGACTTCATGGAGCACCCGCCAACGACGCAAGATTCAACTGTTGCAGCTTTTCTTGGAGCAATTCTCGAATTCCCAAAGCCGCTGATTGCAGCCGTTAAAGGAAATGCAGTCGGAGTCGGAACGACCATGCTCTTACATTGCGATGTGGTGGTTGCCGATCCTGGTGCAAGGTTCTCTATGCCCTTTGCATCCCTTGGACTAGTGCCTGAGGCAGGTTCAAGCCTTCTCTTTCCCGCGCTCGTTGGTTACCAGCGTGCAGCAAAAATCTTTATGACAGGCGAGAGCTTTTCGGCGGTGGAAGCCAAAGAGATGGGGCTGGTTGCAGAAATTTCAACTGATTCACATGGAGCTGCGATGGCGATTGCAACACAGATTGCAGCCCAGCCGCCAACAGCGATTATTAATACCAAGGCTCTGATCAAAGCGAGCAAGCATGACGCCGTTGCTGCAGTGATGAAGGCAGAGTTTGAGCTCTTCTCACTTGCGCTCACATCAGATGAAGCGATGGAAGCATTTATGAACTTTATGGCCAAGAAGGCCGCCGATAAAGAAAAGGATGGCAAGTAATGACAATCTCAGGAAACCTCCAAGGTAAGAAGATCTTTATCACCGGCGGCTCTCGCGGTATCGGTTTGGCGATCGCACTTCGCGCTGCAGCAGATGGTGCATCAGTTGCCATCGCAGCAAAGACAGCCGATCCCAACCCGAAGCTACCTGGAACTATCTTTACTGCCGCGAAAGAGATTGAGGCGGCTGGGGGAGTAGCCCTTCCGATTCAATGCGATATTCGCGATGAGAACCAGATTGCTGATGCCATCGCCAAGACCGCGGCAGAGTTTGGTGGGATTGATATTCTGATCAACAATGCAAGTGCAATCAATTTAACGCCAACACTTGCAACACCGGCGAAGCGTTTTGATCTGATGTTTGATGTCAATGTCCGCGGAACATTCCTCACCTCCCAAGCAGCCTTGCCCCACCTTAAAGAGAGCGCGGCAGCAGGTCGCAACCCTCACATCCTCACTCTCTCACCACCGCTATCGATGAAGGCTAAATGGTTTAAGAACCACGTTGCCTACACGATGGCAAAGTATGGAATGTCGATGTGTGTCCTAGGTATGGCCGAGGAGTTCAAGCGTGATGGGATCGCCGTCAACGGTCTCTGGCCGCGCACAGCAATCGACACCGCAGCCCTACAGATGATTCCAGGCATCGATACTGCAGCGTGTAGAACTCCTGAGATCTTGGCAGATGCCGCTTATGTCATTCTCAACCGCGAGGCGAAAGAGAATTCAGGTAACTTCTACGTCGATGACGAGGTCCTGGCAAGCGTAGGGGTCACCGATCTAGATAAGTATGCTGTCGTGCCCGGCACCAAAGATTTTCTCCTCGATTTCTTCTTAGATTAAGATCTATCCATGATCCTTGCACAAGAACCCTTAGGCATGTTGGCAGGTCTTCCTCTTCACCCATTGCTGGTTCATGGAGCAGTTGTTCTCGTCCCACTTGTGGCCTTAGGCGCATTGGTGATGTCCTACCTACCAAGTTTTTCTAGACGCCACGGCAAGGTCATTTTGGGGCTAGCGATAATTGCTCAGATCAGCGTCTTTCTCGCCAAGATAAGTGGCGAGGCCTTTGAAGATATTCTCAACAAGAGCGTTGAAAAGCATGCAGAGCTTGGTGAGATTGCACCGTTCGTAACAATTCCTATGGTCGTCTTGATCTATCTTCGTTGGAGAATGGATCGCTCAGGATCAACATTTGGTTCTGTGCTGATTCGTCGCCTTACATCGGTGGCCCTAGTGGTCGCATCTTTGACAAGCATTGTCTTCATATTTCTTGTTGGCCATTCTGGCGCCGAATCTGTCTGGGGCTGGATCGACAAACTCTAAGGCGTTATCTCTTTGATGTAACTTTAAAGAGAGACCAGCTGAGGATCGCACTTACAAGAGAGCCTGCGATAATTGCAACGACAGCAATATTCTGTAGCACAGGGTCGGTAAATGCTAAATCTGCGATAAAGATAGCGACGGTAAAGCCGATACCTGCAGCGCTGCCTGTCGCAGTTAGGCTAGTAATCGATGTCCCTTCAGGAAGTTCTGCAATCTGCGCGCGGGCTGAAAGCTTTGCTGCGATCACGATGCCAAGTGGCTTACCAATGACAAGCCCGGCAAAAATTCCCCATGCGATGAGAGATGTTGAGGCATCGGAAAGTGATTCAGAGGTGAGTAAGACTCCAGTGTTGGCGCATGCAAATATTGGCACCACGATAAAGGTTGAGAATGGATGAAGTTTTGTCTGTAGATATTCGACATACGACACGGAGCCATCGTCGACATCTTCAAGGCCAGTGTTCGCCTTTTCATGTGCAGGGGTAAGTAAACCGAGGATAACTCCGGCCAAGGTTGGATGCACGCCTGTGCGATAGAGGCAGTACCAGAGCGTGAGGCCACAGAGAATGTAGATGTAGATCGAAGTTACGCCAGTCTTCTTAATGAGAAGAATAAAGAGAATTGAGAGAAATCCTGCTGCCAGCCATGAGTATGCGATTCCCGTCGAGTAGACAAAGGCAATGATCAAAATTGCACCAATATCGTCAATGACGGCAAGTGCTAAAAGAAATGAACGGAGCGAGAGTGAAACAACTGGCCCCATCATCGCAAGTAGCCCCACGGCTAGCGCGATATCTGTAGCAACCGGAACCGCCCAACCTTCAGGTGCTTCACGTCCTGCAATCGCAAGATAGATACCGGCAGGAAGAGCCATACCGCCGATAGCCGCGATAAATGGCATTGCTGCTTTCTTCGCCGATGAGAGATGACCGGCAACGAGCTCGCGTTTGATCTCAAGGCCTACAACAAAGAAGAAGATTGTCATAAATCCATAGTTAACTACCGTGAGAGTGGTCAGGCTCAGATGGAAGATGCCGAGGTGAATCTCAAAACCGAGTGCGAGAAAATCAAAGTAGCGATCTGACAGAGGTGAATTTGCGATGGCAAGGCCAAGGAGTGCGGCAACAATTAAAAGTGCGCCAGAGGATGACTCTCTGTGGAGAAACTCTCTCAGTGGGGAGATCTTGCGCGTCATGTGCAGAGTCTATCTGCGAGCAGTTGAAATCTTGGTGGAATAAGAAACCCCCGCCACATGATGTGACGAGGGCCTCTTGTGAGCGCTTGGATATCTTAGATATCGAAGTAGAGCTCGAACTCTGCTGGATGCGGACGTAGGCGTACGTAATCAACTTCTTGCTTACGCTTCCATTCGATCCATGTTGAGATGAGGTCTTCGCTGAAGACTCCACCTTGTGTAAGGAATGCATGATCTGCCTCAAGGCTATCGAGAACAGCATCAAGAGATCCTGGAACCTGAGGAATAGCGCGAGCTTCTTCACCCTCGAGTTCGTAGAGATCCTTATCAACTGGGGCAGGTGGCTCGATCTTATTGACGATTCCATCGATACCGGCCATGAGCATTGCTGCAAATGCAAGGTATGGGTTTGATGATGGATCTGGGCAACGGAATTCGATGCGCTTTGCCTTAGGACTTGATCCTGTAATTGGAATACGAATACATGCAGAGCGGTTGCGCGCTGAGTAGACAAGGTTTACAGGTGCTTCATAACCTGGAACTAGACGGCGATAAGAGTTCACTGTTGGGTTTGTGAAGGCAAGAAGTGATGGCGCATGCTTAAGAAGTCCACCGATATACCAACGTGCCATATCTGAAAGATCGCCATATGTACCAGCTTCGAAGAAGAGTGGCTTGCCATCTTTCCAGAGTGATTGGTGAACGTGCATACCTGAACCATTATCACCAAAGAGTGGCTTTGGCATAAAGGTCGCAGTCTTGCCACCTTCCCAGGCAACGTTGCGGATGATGTACTTAAACTTCATCAACTCATCGCCTGCTGTCAAAATATCTGTAAAGCGGTAGTTGATCTCCATCTGTCCTGCAGTACCCACTTCGTGGTGTGAGCGCTCAACGAGGAGACCTGCACGACCGAGCTCCATCACCATCTCATCGCGAAGATCTGCGAATTGATCTGTTGGTGAAACTGGGAAGTATCCGCCCTTAATGCGTGTGCGGTATCCACGGTTTGGAGTTCCATCAGGATCTGCAACGATGCCGGTATTCCATGCACCCTCATATGAATCGATGTGGTGGTAAGCCTCGTTGATACCTGTCTTAAAGCGAACAGCATCAAAGACGTAGAACTCAGCCTCTGGTGCAAAGAATGCCTGATCTGCAATACCTGTTGACTTGAGGTAATCGACAGCCTTCTTCACAACTCCGCGTGGATCGCGTGAGTATGGTGTGTCATCTGTTGGGTTATGCACTGAGAAGATGATGATCAGAGTCTTCTCGAGGCGGAAAGGATCGAGGTAGGCAGATTCTGGAACTGGAAGTAGCTTCATATCTGACTCGTGGATTGATTGGAATCCACGGATTGAAGAGCCATCAAACATCAAACCATCGGTGAAGACTGCTTCATCAAATGATTCAACAGGAACGTTGAAGTGATGTTGAATTCCTGGAAGATCGGTAAAGCGAACATCAACAAGTTTTACATCTTCCTTCTTGATGTAGGCGAAGATTTCTTGCGCATTCTTAAACATTGAGTACTCCGATTTTTCTTGTAATCACTGTGAGACGCTCGGCTCTGAGGCTCTTTGAGATGGCTTAACCATAGATCTCGAAGGTAAAAAAGGCATCATCGCCGTGTTACATCCTTGTTACATCCCTCTCGGCTAGGCTGATCCCATGATGGAGCCTGATCCCCGCTACCCGAGAGTGGGTCAAGGGCGGCGCATGCTCGGACTGCTCATCGATTGGGGCATGTCTTATGCGATCGCAGTCGGTTTCTTCTCCGAGATCGGCGACTTCTCCACCGGAACTGTGATCCTGGCGATCTACTTCACTCAGTACCTACTCTTTGCATCCCTCGGGGGAGCAACTCCTGGCCATCGAATCGTGGGATTAAAGATCGTCCGTTTCTCAGATGGGCAGATGCCTACGCCGCTTCAAGCGTTGATTCGATCAGTACTTCTTGTGGTGATCGTCACCGCAATTACCTTTGACCAGGACGGTCGCGGAGTAAATGAAAGACTGAGTGACACAGTCCTTGTGAGGACGCGATAAGAATTAACGCTTAGGAACGCGTAGATTCTTTGGCATTGGTCCCTTAGGAATTGGCAGCGACATTCCGCCGACTGCCTTGAGGCGGGCACGCACTTCACGCATCTGGTGGGCAGATAACTTCTTCTTCATCTTTCCAAGGTGCCTCTGTAATTTACGAAGAGGTACTTGACCCTCACCATCGCCAACCCAGACTTCATAGATTGGAACTCCTGGAGCAAAACGTTCTGCATCTTTACGGGCTGATTGCACCAATTGACGGGTGGCAATCGATCCTTCTGCGGTGAGAACAATTCCGGCGCGACCGACGCTGCGGTGGACCATATCTTGGCTCTTATTTACTGCAACTGCTGGCGTTGTTGTCCAGCCTTTGCGGATAGCCATCAAAACGCTGGCTGCTGCGCCAAGTTGTCCTTCAACGCTAGCAAAGCTTGCATTGAGTGCGATACGAGAGAAGATAAAGAGCGCTGCTAAGAGCGCAAGAGGGAGTGCGATAAATCCAAAGTAGAAGGGATGGCCGACTGCAAAACCGATTCCGATTCCTGCTGCAAGGACTGCGATGAAGATCAGCGCCAGGAGGCTACCGATCCAAGGCTTAACACTCTTCGTAAGTGCGTAGGCATCGCGAATTGCTTTAAAGCGAGGCTCTCTGATCTTTGGCTCTTTTTTCTTCTTCTTAAACATGGGCGTTAGTTTAGGGGAGCGGGGGCAGTTCCACCAAGACGAACTGGAGCCCAGCGAGCACCAATATGGCTATCTGGATATCGAGATTGAACATCGAGAAGGAGTGCACTCATTGCCGCTCGTAATTGGGCCTCACCCTCTTCAATATCTGTATCTTTGGTGAAATGCAGCGGCTGGCCGAAGGTGACCAAGATAGGAAACTTATTTCTCTTCAGATCGCGCTTCACCTTTTTTGTCCAGAGTCGTTGCGATCCCCAAACGACAGCAGGGATAACAGGAACTCCAGCACCGACAGCTAATCGCACAGCACCTGATTTAAATTCCTTCAACTCAAAACTTACAGAGATTGTTCCCTCTGGAAAGATGCCGACGAACTCACCGGATTCAAGTGCGCGTAGCGCTGTAGCAAAGGAAGCAGAGCCACTTGATCGATCAACGCTGATGTGATGCATTCCGCGAAGTAAAGGTCCGGCAACTTTATTATCGAAAAGTTCTTTCTTAGCCATGAAGCGAATCCATCGCTTGGCAGGTAGTGCTGCAGTTCCGATAAGAGCAAAATCGAGATAGCTCACGTGGTTCATCGCAAGAATAGCCCCGCCCTTGCGAGGAAGGTTCTCTTCGCCATTAAAATCAAAGCGCAGGCCAAGGTACTTCCAGAATGTCTTCAGTGCTACGACAACTGGGGGATAGACAAGATCTGCCACGTTACTGCGCGCCTGCCTGAGCGCGAGATTCCATCGCCTGGCGATAGAGACGTCCTGCGCGATAACTACTGCGTACAAGCGGCCCACTCATCACACCAAGGAATCCTGCCTCTGTCGCCTCTTGGGCAAGTTCTACAAACTCTTCTGGCTTTACCCAACGCTCAACAGGGTGGTGCTTCATTGTTGGGCGCAGGTACTGAGTGATGGTGATGAGATCGCATCCTGCAGCATGAAGATCGACAAGTGCTTGTGAAATCTCTTCACGTGTCTCACCAAGACCCAAGATGAGATTGGACTTTGTAATCAATCCATAATCTCTTGCTTGGGTGATGACATTAAGTGAGCGATCGTATGTAAAGGCAGGGCGAATAGTTTTAAAGATACGGGGGACAGTCTCTAAGTTGTGAGCAAATACTTCAGGCTTTGCATCAAAGACTTGGTTGAGTAGATCTGGATTACCGCTGAAATCTGGGGCGAGCATCTCAACTCCGCAGCCAGGATTGATCTCATGAACTTTGCGAATTGTCTCGGCGTAGAGCCAAGCGCCTTCATCTTCTAGATCATCGCGGGTAACCCCGGTAATCGTTGCGTACTTAAGTCCCATAGTCTTGACCGACTCTGCAACTTTACGTGGCTCTTCGCGATCAATCGGAAGCGGTTTGCCTGTATCGATATTGCAGAAGTCGCAACGTCGCGTGCAGCGTTCGCCGCCGATAAGAAATGTCGCTTCTTTATCTTCCCAGCATTCAAAGATATTTGGACAGGCTGCCTCTTGGCAGACTGTGTGTAGCCCTTCACTCTTTACGAGAGTACGAAGACGTGTGTACTCAGGACCCATATTGGCGCGAGTTTTGATCCACTCAGGCTTACGCTCAATCGGCGTCTGCGCATTACGAGCTTCGATACGTAACAATTTACGATCATCAGGCTGTGTGGTCATCTACTCACCTTCGCTAGTGATTCATACATATATTTCTCAACAATGGGTAAGACTTCTTCGACGCTAATACTACGGCCGAGTTCGATGGCAAGTGATGTGACGGTGGCATCCTCGATGCCGCAGGGGATGATTGCCCTAAATGCGCTCAGATCTGGCTCAACATTGAGGGCAAAACCATGCATGGTTACCCCTCCTGCGACGCGAATTCCGATTGCAGCGATCTTTCGTCCACCTTGATCGTCGACAACCCATACACCTGAGCGCCCATCGACTCTTGTGGTGGTAAGGCCGAGTTCCTTACAGGTTGCAATGAGTGCAGATTCAATCTCTCGGACATATCCGACAAGTTCTGTTGGTTCTGCTAATCGAATAATCGGATAGCCGACTAATTGACCGAGCCCATGCCATGTGATCTTTCCGCCGCGATCAACATCGATAACGAGTGTTCCATCATGTGGGCGTTCGTGATCTTCTGTGCGCTTGCCTGCGGTGTAGACAGAAGGGTGTTCGACAATGACAAGAGTGTTCTCGCGCAAACCATCTCTGATCTCTTGGTGGAGTGATCGCTGTAGCTCTAGCGCATCGAGATACTCCATAACGCCAGCACGCTTGAGAGCAATTGGAGCATGTGAGGTAGATGAGTCGGCAACAGGCACAGCCCCAGCCTAAAGGTAGGCTTGCCTTCTTGCTAATCCGCCCGTGCTTTGCGAGGAAAGGCCCTCTTCTAGTGTCAACAGTGAACCAGACCCAATCAACCGGTAAGAACCGAAAGCCATATGCCCTAGCGATGTTGGTAGTGATCTCCTGGTTCATCATCAGCGGAATCTTCGGGCCACTCTTTGGAAAGCTGACCTCGGTTCAAGAAAATAACAACTCCTCCTTCCTCCCCAAGGGAGCGGAGGCAACACAAGCCTCAGAAGTTATTGCGACATTTTCTGATAAAGATTCTTTTACATTTCCTACCTTAATTCTCTTCGAAGGTAAGGGCGATGCTGCAACTTTTGCGGCGATTAACTCTCACCTAGCAACAGTTGGTGATCTGACTTTGGGCGGGACAACAGCGACGATTAAAGATTATCTAGCGCCTGCACAACAGATAACGGTCTTTCCGTCAGAAGATGGGAAAGCAATCCTTGCCAATATTCCACTTGATGGAACAGCCCTTGGTAAAGTCTTGCCAAATGACGAGCCAGTGTTACCGGCAATCATTGAAGCTCTGCGTGAAGATGTTGAGCCGATTGCAAAAGCTAATGGCGTTGAATCTTACGTTACAGGTCCCGGTGGACTATTTGGTGATCTCTTTGCTGCCTTTGGAAGCATCGACTCAACCTTACTTCTGACCACGCTCGGTGTAGTTGCAGTCATTTTGATCGTCGTCTATCGATCGCCGATTCTTTGGATTATTCCTTTGGTCTCAGCGCTCTTTGCTCTGACGCTGGCTGGCGGAATTGTCTACTTGCTGGCAAAGAATGACATCATTGATGTCGATGGTCAGTCGCAAGGAATTTTGTCGATCTTAGTTATCGGAGCGGCAACTGATTACGCATTGCTATTGATCGCTCGCTATCGAGAAGAGTTACATCTTCACGAGAGCAGATTCTCTGCCATGCGCGCTGCCTATAAGGGAGTCTGGGAACCAATTCTTGCCTCAGGTTCAACGGTTGCAATCTCACTCTTGATTCTCCTTTTTAGCCAACTCTCAAATACAGCAGGTCTGGGTCCAGTTGGTGCAATTGGAATTGTCTGCGCAATGTTTACAATCCTGACTTTACTGCCAGCATTCTTACTCATCTTTGGTCGATGGATCTTCTGGCCACGCAGACCACTCTTTGATGGCGATGATCATGTCATGAGTGGAATGTGGTCAAAGGTAGGTACTTCAGTCGGAAAGAATCCACGTAAGGCGTGGGTGATCAGCGGATCAGTTCTTCTGCTCTTCGCCTTTGCTTCGACAACTCTGAAGACAGATGGTCTTGGAACTATCGATACCTTTACCGGTAACCCTGAATCAGTAGTCGGCCAGAAGAAGTTGGAGACGCATTTCCCTGGCGGTGAAGGAGATCCGACGCAAGTTGTTTTCTCGGCTGCAAAGATTGATCAGATGAGTGCAGCGCTTAGACAAGCACCCGGAGTGACAGATGTGACTCCGCAACTAGCCGGCCTACCAATACTGGGTCAGCCTCTGCCAGAAGTTGCCCAAGTTAATGGCAAGGTAATTCTCAATCTCACATTAAATAAGGCACCCGATAGCGTTGAGGCAGGCAACGATGTTCCTGAGATTCGACGTATCGCCAAGTCTGTCGATCCATCTGCTCTTGTTGGTGGAACTAGCGCGGTGTACTTCGATGTGAGAACAGCAAACTCAGAAGATAATCGCACAATCATCCCGATTGTTCTCTTAGCGATTACATTAATTCTCGGTTTGCTGCTACGAAGTATTATTAGCGCGATTCTCCTATTAGCTACGGTTGTGCTCTCGTATTTTGCAACCCTCGGAGTCTGTGCGTTGGTCTTCAACCATGTCTTTGGATTCCCTGGTGGAGATAACTCGTTCCCACTGTTTGCCTTCATCTTCTTGGTGGCTCTGGGAATCGATTACAACATCTTCCTGATGACTCGAGTTCGCGAAGAGTCACTCAAGATTGGCACTCGCGCAGGAGTAATCAAAGGGCTCACTGTTACTGGTGCCGTGATTACATCTGCAGGAATTGTCCTCGCAGCAACATTTGCAGTGCTTGGATTGCTTCCACTCGTGCCGTTGGCGCAACTTGGATTTGCTGTGGCATTCGGTGTCTTGCTCGACACCATCATTGTTCGCTCAATCTTAGTTCCAGCCCTCGTTCACGAGATCGGTCCTAAGGTCTGGTGGCCTTCAAAGCTTGCTAAGGAGTCGGTGAATTAACTCATGCGCGTTGGAATTGCAGGGTACGGTTTAGCGGGGCGTGTATTTCATGGCCCGCTACTTCGAGGCTGCGGATTTGAGATGGCCTCAATTCTTACGGCAAACCCTGACCGAATTACACAAGCAACGAGTGACTTTCCGGATGCAACTATTTTCTCTGCCCTAGATGCATTTCTGGATTCAGGCCTCGATTTAGTTGTCATCGCCTCAAGCAATGTGGCACACCTGCCGCAAGCAAAGGCTGCCCTGTCGCGAAAGATTCCAACGGTTGTTGATAAGCCGATGGGTCGCACCGTTGCAGAAGTTCAAGAGTTGATTGATTGTGCAGCCAGCAATGACACCCTGCTCACAACCTTCTTCAACCGTCGCTGGGATAGCGATAGTTTGACGATTAAGAAGTTATTAGCCACCGGTGAACTAGGAACTCCATTCCGATTCGATGGTCGCTTTGAACGTTTCCGCCCAGATCGAAACCCTGCATCATGGCGCGAGAATCTCTCACCTGAAGATGGTGGTGGATTACTCCTTGACCTCCAATCGCATTTGATCTCAACAGCACTTGATTACTTTGGACCAGCAGAAGTTGTCAGCGCTAGCGTTCGATCAATTCGCGGGGGATCAGATGATGATGTCACCGTGGTCTTGAAGCATGCTTCCGGCGTCGACTCGTATCTGGCGGCATCTGCAATTAGCGGAGCCCCGGGCCCTCGAGTTCGATTGCTCGGCAGTAAAGGTGCACTTGTGATTAGCGAATTAGATCCTCAAGAAGATGCGCTTCGACGCGGAGAAATTCCCATCGGCGGACAGTGGTCTAAGGCGATGGTTACTCCAGCCCATCTTCATCGAGGAGATGTCGTGACTCCAGTTGAGAGCATCTCTGGAAATTACGCCGCCTTCTACACCTTAGTTGCTCAGGCGATTGAGAGCGGCGGCCCAGCACCCGTCTCTCTCGATGATGCACTGCAGGTTGCACAACTTATTGAAAGAGCTCGTGAGATCAGTGTCCGATAACGAACTTCCAGTTGTCATCGTCGGTGCAGGGCTGGCTGGATTGTCGGCGGCAAAAACTCTCATTGATGCCGGCGTTAAGGTGCGAGTCCTCGAAGCAAATCCGGGTGTAGGTGGCCGAGTGCAGAGCGATCTGATTAATGGATATCGCTTCGATCGTGGATTTCAATTGATCAACGCTGCTTACCCCGAGCTAAAAGCCTTAGGCATTGTCGAAGAGTTGGATTTCATCTACGCACCGCGTGCAGTAGATGTCTCGCTCGATACAGAGGTCATTCGCTTAGGTGATCCGCGTAAGTACTTCTTCTCAGCCTTTAACTCTCAAACGGGATCGCTGGGGGAGAAGATTTCATTTATCAGATACCTGATTTCAAAGTCTGCCCACGGTGCAAGCGTTGAGAGTGAATTACTTGGCGCAGGGTGCGCAAGCCTCTACGTACGAGTGCTCAAACCTTTCCTTACGGGTGTATTTCTTGCAGATCCAGCGCGCGTAGATGCAACGAGTGGTCGCGAAATTATCAAGAGTTTCATCAGTGGTGCTCCCGGCCTGCCTTCTCTTGGCGCAGGTCGATTGACGGAAGTCTTAGCTAGTCATATCGGAAAGATTGAAAACACTGTTCAAGTCAATGCCATTGCAGCGACAGAGTTAGAGACTTCTATCGGCCATATCTCTGCGAAGGCAATTATTGTTGCAACCGACCAGACAACTGCAGCGCAGTTACTTGAAATCGAAGATGTAGGCCAAGAAGTCAGTTGCACGACTTGGTATCACTCGACCAAGAAGATTAATGGAGGGGATTCCACCTTACGCGTGGATGGATTGGCTCGCGGACCCATCGTCAATTCCCTTGCAATCTCAGAATTACTACCCGCATCTGCACCGATAGATCGCACTCTGTACTCCAGTACGACGTTAGGGCATGCATCTGAGTCTGAGGTGCGACGCCACCTTGCTCTCATCTGGCAGGTAGATACCGCTGATTGGGAACTTGTTGCTAAGTACGACATAAAGAATGCATTGCCGTTATTTTCTCCAGGGCGATCTCGCGTGCAATCGTTGCAGGTGCGCGAAGGCATTTGGCGAGCTGGAGATTATTTAAGTGCGCCATCGCAAAATGGAGCGCTAGCCTCTGGGCGTCTTGCCGCCCTTGAATTAATTAATTCTCTATAAGGGCATCGAGGGCAGAGGTTACATGCGGGTAATCCCATGTAAATCCAGCATCGATAAGTTTCTGAGGGATGACCTTCTTTGAACCCAAAACCT
>CAEZVZ010000004.1_pt1 | contig 15207 bp, 12 predicted proteins | sample 7264861 | NCBI WGS metagenome assembly CAEZVZ01 (sample SAMEA6813869, study PRJEB35770) | uncultured Candidatus Planktophila sp. | biome: Freshwater; feature: Freshwater reservoir; material: water | place: Czech Republic | collected 2017-07-26 | depth 0.5m m | reverse complement strand
GAGCGCATGATGATTCGCTGGCGTGGAGAGCCTGATCCAATGCATGTTCGCGCAATCGATGCTTACTTTGTATCCGCAGCAGAGCATGGAATGAATGCATCAACATTTACCGCACGAGTTATCGCATCAACTGGTGCAGATGTTGCAGCTGCCCTTTCAGGTGCAATCGGTGCGATGTCAGGTCCACTTCATGGTGGCGCACCATCACGTGTACTCCACATGATTGAAGAAGTTGAGAAGACCGGTAATGCAGAGGCTTATGTAAAGGGTCTCTTGGATCGCAAAGAGCGCTTGATGGGCTTTGGTCACCGCGTCTATCGCGCAGAAGATCCACGCGCTCGCACTTTGCGTCGCACAGCTAAAGAACTTAATGCACCACGTTACGAAGTTGCAGAGGCTTTGGAAAAGGCAGCTCTTAAGGAACTTCGCGAACGTCAACCAGATCGCGTTCTTGAAACAAACGTTGAGTTCTGGGCGGCAATTATTTTGGACTTCGCAGAAGTTCCAGCCCCGCTCTTTACATCGATGTTTACAGCAGCGCGTACAGCCGGTTGGTCTGCACACATCCTTGAACAGAAGCGCACCGGTCGCCTGATCCGTCCATCAGCTCGCTACGTTGGAAAGGCTCCTCGTAAGCCTGAAGATGTAACTGGCTGGGATGCAACGGTCGAACAGCTTCACAAATAAGCCCAGCCATGAAAATGGCCCTGTAAACGCTGACCTTTATAACGTTTAGGTAAAGGCATCACAGGCGCGCAACTTTCTTGCTGAAAAATTTGATTACCCGCAGCCGAGGCTAAAGAATAGGGGCCTCGACCTAGGGGTTACTCCTTGGTCGACATCACTTGTGTTCTACACCCTCGTAAACACATGAATCCATGGAGGAAATTGATGACAAAGAAGCGTCTCGGTGCAGTCGGCGTTATCGCTGCTGCAGCAATCGCAGTTTCTGGTCTCTTCGTTCCATCAGCTAACGCAAACAACACCATTGTTGTGTGGGCAGATGGCGATCGCGGACCAAACCTAGAGAAAGTTCTCAAGGAAAAGGGTGACTGGGTTTCTGGTTACACCATCACAGTAAAGTCATTCTCAAACTTCGATGCACTTAAGGATGCCTTCGATAAGGCAACTGATGCATCAGGTCCAGATATCGTTATGGGAGCAAATGACTGGGTTCCAACCGGAGCTAAGAGCGGAAAGCTCGCACCTATTACTCTCACAGCATCACAGAAGGCTCGCTTTACAGCTGGCCAGCTCTTTGACCTTACATACAAGGGCAAGCTCTACGGAGTTCCTGTCGATGTAAATAACGTTGCAATGATCTACAACACTGATCTCGTAAAGACAGCGCCAAAGACATTCGGTGAAATGGTTGCCCTATACAAGGCAAACAAGGCATCAAAGGGTCTTAAGGCTGGTCTCTGCGTTGCAGGCGGCGGAATGTCATGGGGAGCTCACTCGATCTTCTCAGCACTCGGTGCAGATGCATACCAGTTCGACTCACGCGACAAGATCGTTTACAACCGTTCATTTAACGGAACAACATTCGGTAAGAATGTGCGTACACACCTTCTTGATGGAAAGAAGAGCAATGGCTTCTTGCCAGCTTCAGATGCCGGATGTAAGGACAACTTCCTTGATGGAAAGGTCCCTTACGCAATCATCGGTAACTGGGAGTGGAAGGACTATGTAGCTAAGGGCTTCACCATGAACCTCATGCCAGTACCAGGCGTTGTTGCTAACAAGCCAGGCAAGATGTTCGGTTCAGTCTCAGGCGCACTTCTTACAACATTTGCTGCAAAGCACGGAGTAGAAGCTGGCGCTAAGTCACTTCTTACAAACTTCTTTGGATCAACTGATGGTCAAGTTCGCTACCAGAAGGTCGAAGGACGTCCACCAGCTGAAAAGGGTGCTGCACTTGATGCAACCGTTTCTGCTGCACAGCGTGGCTTCGGTGCTGCTGCAACACTTTCAAGCCTTCCACAGATCGGCGCATTCCTAAATAACAATGCAGGCGGCGCTAACTACTGGGATTCAGCTCCAGCTTATTGGACAGCTGTTCTTGTAGATGGAAAAGATGCTGTTGTTGAAGGTAACAAGCTCGCTGCAATCTGGCGTGCAAATACAACTGCAGGAAAAGCTGATCTCTAAAGAGACTCAGTAACGTTTAGAACTAATGCGGGCGAAGAAATTCGCCCGCATTAGTTCTTACAACACCCGAAAGGTAATATGTAGCCATGACGTCATTCTTTAGAGGCAAGATTTCATTTGCCTTCAAGCTTGTCGCTCTCCTACTTATTGCATCAGTACTGATTACGCTCACACAGAGCGCTGTCGCACAAGGCGAATACTTCATCGCGGCATTTCTTGGAATCACAGTCTTCTTACTGGCCCTGACCTACCTCACCAAGGTCTCGATTCCACTTAAATTTTTCCTACCGGGCATCTTGTTGCTCGTAGCTTTTGTCCTCTCTCCGATCATCTTCACAGTCACGATGTCGGGCTATAACTACAAGACTGGAAACATCATCTCCAAAGATGAGGCAATTCTGCAGATTCAAAACCGCGCTTTTGAGCCAGATGCCAACGGAACATCTTTTGATATCAAGATCGGTCGTTACCAGGCGCAAGAAGCGCTCCTGGTATCAGATTCAGTCAATAACGCCTTCTTCATCTCAACTGTAAGAGATCGCATCCCACTCAATCCGGCAGATCTGACTATCAATGAATATGGTGTTGCAGAGAGCGCCCCAGATTTTGCAGTGCTGAGCGATTCAGAGATGGCAAATGCAGACAAACTCTATTCAGGTAAGCGCTTTACCTACCAGGACGAGTACTTCATCGCACTTGAAGGGTTTGAAGTCGGCATCGTCTCGCGCCAAGTTCTCTCATTTGATGCAGAGAAAGATCAATTCAATAACATCATTACCGGTGAGGTCTACACAGATAATGGCAAGGGAAATTACGCCATCGCTGATAACCCAGATCAATATCTCGAACCTGGTTGGCGTGCACCCGTCTGGTTTGAGAATTACACCAAGCTATTTACAGAAGAGCGCCTACGTGGGCCTCTCATTAGCGTCTTTATCTGGACCGTTACCTTCGCCAGCCTCTCAGTGCTCACCACCTTCGCACTCGGCTTATTACTTGCCCTAGCGCTCAATAAGCCAATACGTGGCCGTCGCGTCTATCGTTCAATTCTCATCTTGCCGTATGCAATGCCAAGCATCATGTCGATCCTTATCTGGGGTGGAATGTTTAACACCGAATTTGGTGCGATCAACAATCTCTTAGGTACGGATATCGCCTGGTTCCAGAATGCGCTCTTTGCAAAGTTTGCAATTATCTTAGTTAACCTCTGGCTTGGATTTCCATATTTCTATCTCGTCTCAAGCGGTGCGCTACAAGCGATTCCATCTGAGTTACTTGAGGCAGCTGCGATTGATGGCGCAAATCCACGTCAGATCTTTAGACGAATTACCTTGCCACTGCTCTTGCAGATTCTCTCACCGCTTTTGATTGCTTCCTTTGCCTTTAACTTCAATAACTTTAACTTGATCTACCTCTTAACAGGTGGTGGACCGCGCGCCGAACTCGATGGCGAGCTCGCCGGCGCTACAGATATCTTGATCAGCTTTACCTACAAGATCGCATTTGGTTCTTCCGTTCAAGATCTCGGACTAGCAAGTGCTATCTCACTTGTGATCTTCTTACTTGTAGCCGGTATCTCGTTGTACGGCTTACGTAAATCAAAGGTATTGGAGAGCTTCCAGTGATAACTTGGCTACGTACTAATGCATGGCGCCACGCGCTTGTTATCTCAGTCTGTCTCTTCTCGCTCTTTCCTCTCTACCTCGTTGTGATCTCTTCCTTTAACTCAACAGGTAGCTTGCGCCTTGACTCCTTTATTCCGCGCGAAATCTCATTTGCTAATTACAAGATGCTCTTTAATGATCCGGCAATTCCATATCTGACATGGATGAAGAACTCTCTTGTGGTTGCTGGAGCAACAGCAATCCTTTCGGTAACGATCGGTTCAGCATCAGCATTTGCCTTTAGCCGCCTTGCCTTCAAGGGGCGCAAGACGGGTATCCAGATGCTACTTCTTGTGCAGATGTTCCCGGCAATTCTTGCTATCTCTGCCGTCTACGTCATCATGGAGCGCGTCTATACCTTTGCACCAAGTATCGGCCTTGGAACTCAGGCAGGCCTGCTCTTGATCTATCTCGGCGGAGCGATGGGTGTAAATATTTGGTTGCTTAAAGGATTCGTGGATTCAATCCCTAAGGAACTCGACGAGGCAGCAAAGATCGATGGCGCATCTGCTGTGCAGACTTACTGGCTGATCTTTATGCCACTAGCTGCACCCGTTCTAGCAGTCGTATCGCTCTTGAGCTTCATCGGAACATTTAACGAATTTATCCTCGCTCGTCTCTTCTTAGTGGATATGGAATCGCGCACAGTCGCTGTTGGTCTGCAGCAATTTATCGGTGGCCAGTACTCAGAGAACTGGGGCCCATTTGCCGCAGGTTCAATCATCGCCTCTGTGCCGATTGTGATTATCTTCTTAAGTTTGCAGAAGTACATCGTCAATGGGCTAACTGCCGGATCAGTTAAGGGCTAATGTTTAAGAAGTTGATTGCCGGCATTGCGCTCTGCGCAATGGTCATTCCAACTTCGGCGATGGCGCAGCAGATCGCCGATCCTCGCGTTGGTCTTTCACAAGACCTTATCTACTTTGTCTTTCCTGATCGCTATCGCAATGGAGATGCCTCCAATGACTTAGCGGGTGGCAAGACCTCTGATCCAACTGCAGGATATGACCCCACAAGTACGGCGCACTTTCATGGTGGTGACCTCAAGGGACTCACCGGATCCTGCCAGCCAGGCGATGATGGTTTAGCCCGTATCAAGGCACTTGGCTTTACAGCTGTCTGGATGACGCCTCTTGTTACTCAAGTAGATGGAACTTCTAATGGCGCTGGTTATCACGGCTATTGGGGTAAAGATTTCCTTAACGTCGATCCGCACCTTGGAACCAATGATGATCTCCTTGCACTCTCTGCTTGTGCCAAAAAATTAGGTCTCAAGCTCATCCTTGATGTCGTTACCAACCACACAGGTGATGTCATTCAATATGCAGGAAAAACAGCATTTATCCCAGAAGATCAGAAGAGTGCGAAGAACCCAGCTTGGCTTAATAAGTTAGAGAACTATCACAACGTAGGAAGCGTCGATAGTTGCTGGGGAGAAGGTCGATGCGACCAGCTGGGTGATTTCTACAGCCTCGATGATGTGGCAACTGAAAAAGAAGAAGTTTATAAAGGCTGGATCGATGTATACGGTCAGTGGATTAAGAAGTATGGCTTTACGGGATTTAGAGTCGATACTGCTCGCCACGTTGATGATAACTTCTTTAAAAATTGGAGCCCTGGAATTGATCAGGCTGCAAAGAGCGTAGCAATCAATGACTTCACCGTGTTTGGCGAGGTCTGGGATATCAACCCCATGAATCTTGTGACATTTGTCCGCGAGAAGAAGATCCAAACTGTTCTCGATTTTGCATTTCAGCGCACCGCAACACAATTTGCATCCGGCTATTCAGATGCAGCAGTACTTGGAACGCTCTTTGATGTAGATGATCAGTACACGACCCCGCAATCAACGGCTGCAAACCTTGTTACCTTCCTGGGTAACCACGACATGGGTCGCGTTGGATTTATCATTCCGCAGACACAGACTGGCGCTAAGACAGATCTCTTGGAGCGCACCAAGTTGGCCCATGCATTGATGTACTTCTCGCGCGGTATCCCAACTGTCTATTACGGCGATGAAGTCGGAATGACAGGTACTGGAAATGGTTCAGATCAACGCGCGCGCCAGAGCATGTTTGAAACCAAGATCACTGCATGGAAGAGCGAACCACGAGTTGGATCAGAGCCGGTAGGCGACGGAAACTCATTTACTCAAGGCGCTAGCCACCCTCTGACCACGTATCTCACCGAATTGGCGCAGATCCGAGCGCAGTATCCGGCGCTAGCAAATGGGCAGATGCAGCTGCGATCAGCAAAGGGGAGCACGTTAGTTCTCTCCAAGTATGACCCCGTTGAGAAGATTGAATATCTAGTGGCTTTCAATAACAGTAAGCGCCCATCAACTGCCGCGGTGACAACATCATCGACTGCACAGTGGAAGAACATCTTCGGTAGCGCAAAGCTGACCGCAAAGGGCGCATCTGCAACTTTAAATCTGCCACCATTTGGTGCAGCAATCTTTGCTTCAACGAAGCAAATGCCTGTTGCCAAGATTGAAGCCGGCGCGCTGAAAGCACGTATGGATTTCCTCACAGGTATGTTGGAGATTAACGCTCCAATGAAGAGCACAGGCCTTAATCGCGTAGAGTTTTCGGTAAAGGGTGCTGGCTCATCCAAGTGGGTAAGTGCGGGAACTGATTTCAATGCACCATACCGCGTCTATCTCTCATCTACAGATTACAAATATGGAAGCAAGGTCTCCATTAGAGCCACTGCGGTAAATATCAAGGGGGAGCGAGTTGCCTTCAAGCAGATCGAAGCAGTCAACAAGTAATTCTTTAGTAGATCTTCCACATCATGATGGAAGTGAGATCTATGTCAGCAATAGCGCACCTAAATTAGGTGAGAAGATCACTCTGCGCATCCGAGTGCCCAAGGCTTACACATTTGCTAAGGCATTTATCCGCATCTATGAAGATGGCGAACCGCGCTCATATGAACTCAAGCAAGAGAAGAAGAGCTCAATCGAGAGCTGGTGGAAGGTCCAGGTCAGCGTTGTAAATCAGAAGATCTCCTATCGCTTTGTCTTTATCTCAGAGTCAAAGTATGAATGGCTCAATGCCCGTGGCATGAGTGATCACGATGTTCATAGCAATGATGACTTTAAAATTGTGGCGCTGCCTGAATATCCACGTTGGATCCGCTCATCTGTCTTCTATCAAATCTTTCCTGATCGCTTTGCAAAATCTTCTATCAAGAAAGAGATTCCAGATTGGGCAACTCCACGTGAGTGGGATGAGGCTCCTCGTGGCCGCGATAAAACAACAGGAACAGAGCTATTTGGCGGTGATTTACAAGGGGTTGAAGAGCATCTAGATCACCTGAAGAAACTGGGAATCAACGGCATCTACTTCACGCCATTCTTCCCAGCACGCTCTAACCATCGCTACGACGCATCGAGTTTTGATGAGGCAGATCCATTATTAGGTGGCAACAAGGCGCTCTTCTCGCTGGTCAAGGCTGCGCGCAAAGAGAAGATCACGATTATGGGAGATCTCACCTCTAATCACTGCGGCGCTGGACATCCATGGCTTGCTAAGGCGAAGAAGGATAAGAACTCTAAAGAGCGCGGATATTTTTACTGGGATAAATCAGTCAAGCATGGATATGTCGGATGGTGGGGACATGCATCTCTACCGAAATTAAACTTTAACTCACAAGCGCTACGCCGTGAGATGTATGAGGGGAAGAGCTCGATCGTTCGTAAGTGGCTCTCACCTGAATTTGGTATGGCTGGATGGCGCATCGATGTCGGCAACATGACCGGGCGCCTTAATAGCGATGATCTCCATGATGAGGTCATGCATGGAATTCGCAAGGCGATGGATGAGACAAACCCAAACGCCTGGTTAGTTGCTGAAAATGGTGACTTCTACGCATCTGACCTCGATGGTTTCGGTTGGCATGGAGCGATGAACTATCAGGGCTTCATGCGTCCACTATGGAATTGGATTAATCAGAACTCAACGATCGGTGGTGGGTTCCAAGGTCTACCTTTTGCAATGCCACGCATTACAGGTGTGCAGATGGTTGAGAGTATGAAATCTTTCACCGCATCAATTCCATGGCGCTCATTCGTTGCAAGTATGGTCTTACTTGATTCACATGACACCGCTCGCATGCGCACAGTGGTCGCCGGAGATAGCAACCGTCACTTAAGTGCAATGGCACTTCTGCTTACCTATCCAGGTGTTCCATCAATCTATGCCGGCGATGAGATCGGCCTCGAAGGTGCCTGGGGCGAAGATGGTCGTCGCCCAATGCCATGGGGCAAGGAGAAACAATGGGATAACGCCTTCTTTGGCGATGTCAGCCAATTGGTGCGTATCCGTAAAGAGAGCGATGCCCTTGCAAATGGCGGGCTGCGTTGGATTGAGGTCGATGATGATTCGATTCTCTTCTTACGTGAATCAAAGCGTCAGAAGCTATTGGTCTTTATCTCGCGCACAGGAGTCAAGAAGACAATTGACCTGTCGCCCCTTGGCCTTAAGGTCGAGCGCACTCTCTTTGGAGAAAGTGCAAAGGGTAAGAAGATTGCAATCTCTTCTAAGAACGCGACCCAAGGGATCTGGCTCGTTAAATAGCAAGACTTTCTAGCCAGAACGAGATCGGTTCATCGATATATGAGGCCCACGATTTTTCATTGTGGCCAGTTCTCACATGAACCTTGCTGAGAAAATCATGGCCGGTGCGGTAACCATTGCTCTGAGCTAACTCATCTGCGCGCTTTTGGAAGGGTCCGTATTCGGCATCAAGACCTTTGGTGCCATGGCTCATATAGATCTTATGGCTACCTGGTTGTGGAAGATTTCCAATAAGGGCATCAACTAAAGGATTGCCACCTAAGATCCAATGTGTTGAGAGAGCAAGTGCTGTATGAAACTTATCTCGGTGAAGATCCATCGCATAGAGAGTTGAAAGACCTCCCATACTTGAACCGATCATCGCTGTCTTCTCTGGCGTCATTTCGATATCAAGGTGCTCGACTACTTCAGGAACAATTGTTGAGAAGATCTCATCAAGATATCTATCACCATAGAGATCATCGACGGTGACTGGAATCTGATCACGGACAATTATCTTTACTCCACTGCGTAAGACTTTTTCGGGTGCAAGTTCTTTGAGCCGTGCCCATGGGTCTTCTTTACTATTTCCATTCCAGATAGCAATCACTGCAGGTGGCGTTGATCCGAGTTCCTGACTTACACGATTGACTGATTGGCCAATCTCCCACGTCCTGCGACGATGTGTACTGGTCTTGCCATCAAAGACATTCTGGCCATCATGGGCGATAAGAAGGCGATCTGTAGGTGTTTTTGGAGCCCAGTAATCAATGATGCGAGCACCGATGCTGATGCGGTGAAGATCGCCTGGGATTCCACGGACTTGGAACTGCTTAATCTCCTTCATAGTGCTTAAATCATGCCATGACATCGCCAAAGCGCAGCATCATCTGGTTCCGCCGCGATCTGCGTATTGGCGATCATCCGGCTCTCAACGCCGCTATCGAAGGTAGCGACGAGGTTGTGCCACTCTTTATTCTCGATCGATCACAGATTGATGAAGCAGGTGCAAAGTTACTTGCATATATGGGGCAATCACTGCGCGCACTCGATCAATCACTTGGTGGAAAACTCCACATCATCGAAGGCGATCAGGTAGAAGTTCTCACTGAATTGATGCAGATGTATGGCGCTACCGAAGTACATATCTCAGATGAGTACGAACGTTATGGCGCAGCTCGCGATGCACGCGTTGAAGCAGCTGGCATTAAGTTGATTCGTACAGGTAGCCCATATGCAGTTGCACCCGGCCGTGTGCGAAAGCCGAGCGATGACACCCCTTACCGCGTCTACACACCCTTCTATCGCGCATGGTGTGTACATGGTTGGCGAGCACCGGCGAAGACGCCAAAGGAGATCAAAGCGCCAACTCCTCCAGATAAGTACCGCGCCTTTCCAGATTTTCCAATGCCAGAAGGCGTTACCGTCATTGCAGCAGGAGAAGCGGCAGCACTTGCACGCTTTAAAGAGTTCTCCAAGAAGGCCCTCGATAGCTATGACGAGGCGCGCAACATTGCAGGTATTGATGGCACTTCCAAGATGAGCACCTATCTCAAATTTGGTGAGATTCATCCGCGTACCTTGCTTGCAGGTCTTGGCGATAGCAAAGCTCACGATACCTTCCGCAAAGAGATTGCTTGGCGTGAGTTCTACGCCGATGTCCTCTTTAACAATCCTCATACAGATACTGATTACTACGCGCCACAATTTAAGGCGATGCGTTATGACAAGCCAGGTAAGCAATTTAAGGCTTGGTGTGAAGGTAAGACTGGGTACCCCTTTGTCGATGCGGCAATGCGCCAACTACAAGTAGAAGGTTGGATGCATAACCGCACACGTATGGTCGTTGCATCCTTCCTTGTGAAAGATCTTCATCTTGAATGGCAGCTAGGCGAGAGATTCTTTGCCGAACATCTGGTTGATTACGATGTCGCATCCAATGCCCATGGGTGGCAGTGGACTGCTGGAACCGGAACAGATGCATCTCCGTATTACCGAGTCTTTAATCCGATTGAACAAGGTAGACGATTTGATGAAAATGGCGATTACATCCGCAGGTACGTCCCAGAACTTGCCCATCTAAGCGCTGCAGAGATTCATGAGCCTTGGCTCTATCTCGATGGCTACTCACATGGATATCCCGAGCGAATCGTTGATCATGCGATCGAACGCCTTGAATCACTGGCACGCCTGCAGGAGATTAAGGCAGATAAGCCGGAGAAACCGACTAAGAGTTAAGCGATCTCTTTGCGCGATACATCGCAGCATCTGCCTTTGCTAAGAGATCTCCACCTTCGCTATTGCTGACATATCCAATACTTACACCGATTGAGATTGATCGTCCATCGATAAGAAATGGATAACTCACACACGCCTTGAGCGCATATGAAATCTCATCGATTGCAGTGATATCTCCTGGGATCAGCACTCCGAACTCATCGCCCCCTAAACGGGCAAGCAGCGCGCTAGGCGGAAGTACTTTGGTAAATCGAGAGGCCACCTGAATCAACACTTGATCGCCTGCTCCATGTCCGCATTGATCATTCACCTGCTTAAAGCCGTTGAGATCTAACAACATCAGAGCGCCAGAACCTTGTGAGAATTGCGGCAGCGATGCAATGAGCCGCCTGCGATTTGGTAGACCGGTTAACTCATCTGTACGCGCTAGCGCTTTCTCATCACCGAGAGCACTTGCCTGTCGCAGACTTACAGTCATTCGGATAAAGGCTAAGAAGAGCGTGGCAATCGTTGGCGCGATGATGTACGAAGGGAAGATTCCTGGCTGTAGCGCCATCATCGCAAGAAGAGATGGACTGATAAATATAGAGAGCGCGATAAATGCAGGATGGATGGGCACTGGATCTGAACGATCTGCCGGATCTAGCCATAACGAATACGAGATGAAGAGAAAGCCCAATAACCAACCACTATCAAAAATAGTTCCAAAGGTGTATCGCTCTTGAATGCTCTGCCAGAGATAGAGGTAATCAAAGATGAGATAGATAGTAAAACCAAGAGTTAAGAGAAGAAATCTCTTATTCAGTGCTTGGGTTATTGATGCGATCGCAAGGGTAATGACAATTGCTAAGTCGCAGATGGGGTAGAAGATCTCGAAAAAGGTTTGGTTAGATTCCGATGAGATCACTTGCGAGAAGATCAGCGCAGTTGCGATTGAACTTAATCCAAGGCCAAAGATCGCTGCATCAAGAATTTCAATAATGGAGAGTTTCTTCCGTCGATGAAGGATGCGCGGGATCGCTAGTAGTACAAATGGGTAGAAGAGCGTGTATGCGATATTGATGAGGTAATCAAAAGAACTATCAAGGGTAAAGAATTGGCTATAGCTTGAAAGAATCGAGCCAAAACTCCATGAACCAAATGCGCACGCTAGGAATGCGATAGCCAACGGGTCGTTGCCTTTAGGGGAGAAGAAAAGTCCAATAAGAATTGCAATCGCAATCACGTTATAGATCGCTAGATCTAGCCAGAGATTGGGCCCATCAACGCTCAATCGAGCGATGGCATGTAGCGATAAAACTCCTAATGCGCTCCACCTGATCATCGGGTAAGTTCGCACCCAGAGAATTCTTATACCGACAACCGTGAGTACGAATAGGGGAAGCCTGAGATGGAGCAAAATCCAGCAAATCGCGAAGTAACTCGTCGAGGAGCACTCTGTGCACTCTCACTTATCGGAGTTGGAATTTTTGCGTCTCCTGAAAGTGCAGTAGCAGCAACAGGTGTAAAGGTCCTGGCATCAGGAAAGGTACAAGTAACTCTGAGATCAAACCCGGCCTTGAGGAAGGTTGGCGGGGTTGTGCGCATCGATAATGTGAAGGGTAAATCGATCGCTCTCGTGCGCACCTCTACAAAGGGCTACACCGCAGTCAATCTATTGTGTACACATATGGGCGGTTCACTCTTCCAAAGCGGAAATCAGTGGGAGTGCGAAGATCACGGGGCAACATTTACCCTTGCCGGAAAGAATCTTGTCGGTCCCGCCACAACAGCACTGAAGCAGCTACCCGTCAGGGCAACTGCTTCAGTTGTAACTATTGGTTAATTAACCGCAGATTGTTCGTGCAGTCGTAAGTGCTGTACTTGAAGCTGAAGCGATCAATGAGAGATTGTTGGTAGCAGCATTCTTCTCATTCTGTAGATTTTTGATCTTTGAGGTAAATGCTGTGATCTGGCTATTCAAACGGCGCACAGTAATTTCACGCCATGAGATTGCAGTCTCGTAATCCTTGATGTTCTTAGCGTTCTTTGTCAGGTTGGCAGTATCTGCCTTCATCGCATCTAGCTTGACCTTAATTGATGCAATTCGATCCTGCTCTGCCTTTACATCGGCGGCAACTGTCGGAGTTAATGCGGTGATTGACTCTTGAAGGCTAGCGATTGCAAGATCAAGGGCTGCAATTGTCTTTGCAGTCTCAGCTCTAGCAGCGACAACAGAGACGTTGGCGCGGTTATAAGAATTGACAGAGGTAATGCACTCAGTTGATCTCCAGGTGAGCTTTGCATTCCTCACAAGTGCATGCTTTACACACTTGAAGGTAGATCCGCCAGCCTTTGTTGATGCTCCGGCCTTTGCGCACGGGGTGCCATTCTTAACGGCGGCGCTAGCAGGGGCAACGCTCAAAGTAAGTGAGACGAGTATTGCGGCAGTTGATGCAGCGATTACCTTGCGAAACATGTAAAACCTCCATAGATGATGTCTTAATGCTATCTAAGGTAGGGCAAAATCTAGTGAAAATCCTGTGAGAGTCAGCGCTGGCGTTTACGTAAATTCATACCGATCTTTCGAACGGCAGAGCGCGGAGCTAGTGAAATTAAGGCAATTAGAATTTTATATTGCCACCCAGGAATGCTGACCGCCTTACCTGACTGAGCATCTGACCATGACGCAGCAACTAACTGGTCAGAATCGAGCCACATGAAGTCAGGTAGACCCTTCATCTTCATCCGCCCGCGCTGGTGAAACTCTGTTCGGGTAAAGCCAGGACAAAGTGCCGAAATCTTCACATGTGTATCACGAACTTCTGTATGGAGAGATTCAGAGAGAACGGTCAGATATGACTTCGAGGCGCTATATGTGCCGCCTGCGATAAAGCTGGCAACCGATGAGACGTTAATAATGGTGCCGCTATTGCGTGCCTTCATCTTTGGCAAGATCACATGCATCAGACGCATCGGAGTACGAACGAGAACATCGAGAAGATCTTGTTCGGCCTTGAGGTCGCTTGCGGTAAATGCCTTATTGATTCCAAAGCCTGCATTATTAATGAGGACTTCGATATCAAATTCCTGCAAGTAATCTTCAACTGCTGCACACCCTTGCGCGGTAGCAAGATCTGCCGGCAGTACAAAAGTCTGCACGCCATACTTTTCACGTAACGCTGCTGCACGTTCATGAAGGCGGGCCTCATCACGGGCAACCAGAGCGATATTAAAACCCTTGGATGCCAACAAACGAGTAAAGCTTTCGCCAATTCCCGCTGTTGCTCCCGTGACAAGTGCCCACTTCGACATCGTTACGCCTCTATTCCTGTCGTATCTTCATCGCGAATATGCCAACTACTTCCATAAGAAGCCAGTAGTTCTAGGAATGGCTTTGGATCAAACCATTCAGGACCGTTGACGCCTTCTGGCTTCCAGATCCCCTTATGAATGAGTTCTAGCGCCATCACCGGGTTAATTGCTGTCTGCCAGACAACTGCCTGATCGCCGTAATTCTCCATAGACCATGCATTATCTACAACGTTATATATATAGACAGCCTTTGGTTTTCCACTCTTATCAAGACCCTTCACCAAAGTTCCTGCACATGTCTTTCCACGCATACGCGCACCAAGAGTTGCAGGATCAGGAAGTGCTGCGGCAAGAAGATCGCGCGGTGAAACACTTACTCCTTGGACGTTGATGGAATCTTTACTATCCATTCCCAACATATGAATGGTTTTGAGCGTTGAGATAAATTCAGAGCCAAGTCCGTATTTAAAGCGAACCTTCTTCGCATCGACCTTCTGAGGAATAAGTACAACCTCTTCGTGTTCGACGTTAACGCACTCAACAGGTCCGATTCCTTCTGGGAAATCAAAGACTTCGAGCTCACTAAAGGGCTCTGTGGTGTACCACCCTCGACCGTCTTCCCATACCAATGGTGGGTTGAGACATTCTTCGATCGTTGTCCAGATTGAAAACGATGGAGCAAAATCTGCGCCTTCAACGGTCAGATTAGAGCCATCAAAGACGGTGACTTCATCAAGACGTGAGAACAATTCATCGGATGCGTAACGTGCGAAGATATCGCTCATTCCAGGTTCGATACCCATGCCGACAACGGCATAGATTCCACGCTCAGACCAGTTCCAGTCACGAGCAAATTGCTCATCGCCTAACTTCACGCCTGTTTCAGAATTCGGATAGTGAGGATGTGGGCGAGAAAGAGACATCGCCATATCCATGTAATTGGTATCTTCGATTTCACATGCTAAGAAGATAGGCATAACAAATCGTGGGTCGACTGCGTTAATAACAATATCTGGCTTTGCCTTACGAATCAGAGCGCGTATATCTTCAAGTTCTGCAGCATTCACCTCCGCTGCGGAAAATCGTGAATCCTTTACCTTTGCTATTGCAGCTTCTGCTCGTGACAGATTGCGATCGGCAATGACCATCTGAGTAATAAATGGTCTACGTGATGCGATATTTGCGATTGCACTGCCAACTCCGCCTGCGCCGATAACGAGCGCTTTCATGGGTGGCCTCTCATATTTTCTTACACACGCTCCTCGTGAGCGTGTTTAGCGTAGGTTATCTCTCACGAT
>CAEZVZ010000003.1_pt1 | contig 16351 bp, 16 predicted proteins | sample 7264861 | NCBI WGS metagenome assembly CAEZVZ01 (sample SAMEA6813869, study PRJEB35770) | uncultured Candidatus Planktophila sp. | biome: Freshwater; feature: Freshwater reservoir; material: water | place: Czech Republic | collected 2017-07-26 | depth 0.5m m | reverse complement strand
TTTCTGTGGTTGTCATAACTCTTCTCCTCTACACGGTAGGTGATTAATTGCTTACCTAAGGCGTAGGGCTCTACTTGCTAGGTTGCTGTGTCCCCAAGTTTAGGGGGTAAAGAGTCTACTTTCCACTTATGAGGGCTAAGACCTGCGTACGAACTTTCTCCATGAGTGATTTTGTAGTGGCTTCAACGTTGAGGCGAAGTAGAGGTTCAGTGTTTGAGGCGCGGACGTTAAACCACCAATCAGCGCTATCGACAGTTAATCCGTCGAGATGATCGGTGGTGACCGATCCCATAGAGAGATAGAAATCTTCAATCTTCTTCATCACAGCATCTGCATCGCTGACAACTGAATTTATCTCACCACTTGAAGAGTAGCGATTGTATGTGTGGAGCAGTTGACTTAAAGTTCCCTTTGACTCAGAAAGTGCAGCAAGTGCATGAAGGGCGGCAAGCATTCCAGAATCTGCTCTCCAGAAATCCCTAAAATAGAAATGGCCTGAATGTTCGCCACCAAAAATTGCACCGGTCTCTGCCATGAGCTTCTTGATATACGAATGCCCAACACGAGAACGAACTGCAGTGCCACCATTTTCTTCAACGACTTCTTTAACGCTACGAGATGAGATCAAGTTATAGATGATCGTCGAACCAGGATCTGTGGCAAGGGCGCGATCTGCAATCAGCGCAGTTAACGCTGATGGATTGACGAGTTCGCCCTTCTCATCGACTAAGAAGCAGCGATCTGCATCTCCATCAAAGGCCAGACCAATATCAGCCTTATGTTTCTTGACTGCCTTGGAGAGATCGGCAAGATTCTTTGGATCAATTGGATTTGCTTCATGGTTAGGGAAAGTTCCATCTAATTCAAAGTACATCTCGATCACATCGAAGTTAAGTCTTTTAAAAACGGCGGGGGCGGTATAGCCAGCCATGCCATTACCGGCATCGATGACAACCTTTAGCGGGCGAGTTGTCGTCAGATCAACCAATGTAAGAAGGTGATCGACATACTCCTCCACCATAGATTGTTCTCGTTCTACCCCGACACTTCTTAACTCCAAAGGTGAGCCTTCGGTTACAAACTTCTCAATTGTCAGAAGTCCCGACTCTTTACCAATGGGGCGTGCACCACTGAGGCACATCTTGATCCCGTTATATTCGGCAGGATTGTGGCTTGCGGTAAACATGGCACCCGGCATATTCAACTTACCGGCAGCGAAATAGAGCATATCTGTCGATGCTAATCCGATGCGGATCACATCAAATCCCTGCGACGTTACGCCAGCTGAAAAAGCATCGGCAAAGATTGGAGAAGATGGGCGCATATCTTCACCGATTACGACCGTTGCTGGTTCGCGCTCTTGTTGAAGAAATCGTGCAAAGGCAACGCCGGTTGCAAAACAGAAGTCGGCGGTAATCTCTTTATCAACTAAACCGCGAACATCGTAGGCTTTAAAGATTGACATGAACTTCCTTAATTAGGAACTGCGCGAAGGTGGCCGCGACGGACACCAATCTGTGGTGCGCTCTGTGAAACTTCTGAAGATTGGCCAACTACCTGTGGAGTTGAAGCCGCTGCCTCACGCACGGCATCTGCAATAGCCATGAGGTCATCATCGGTTGGCCCTGAACCAGATTGTGAGATCTCTTCCTTTAAGACAGACCATCCATTAGGAACCGTAAGTTTGCGAGCATGAAATTCGCAGAGGTCGTAGGCATGTGGTTCTGCAAAGGTTGCCAATGGTCCAAGCACGGCTGTGGAGTCAGCATAGATATAGGTAAGGGTCATCGTTGCCATCGCGCGACACGTTGCGCGAGAGCACCCTCTACCTGTTCGTACTGCTGAACTCATAGATAGAAGATTAGTGGGAAGGTCGTTGGCTATGGATTTAAGACACGGATATTGGCGGTAGGAAGTAGCGCACGTGTGAGTTCGCTACCTGGGATCAGTGGGAAGAAGCCATAACCACTTTGAGTAGCAATGAGAGCACCGCCATAGGTGTCGCCACTGACCTTAGCGAAGTGAACGGTCCGCGCATTCTCTGGGACTTTAAAGGTAACTATTCCTTCACCGTTGACAGTGACCTTCTTCTCTTTCTTATTGGTGGAGAGAATTGAAAGACCAACCGAAATCTTCTCTCCTGAAAAGACCAACTGTGGGGCTAGGCCGCTCACGGCAAGAGAGTACGGCTTCATCTCGGTGGCCGATGTACTCCAGACAAAATCAGATTTTGATTGGGCGTAGGTTGGTGAATAGACAGAGGCCACTATCGGACGATCTGATGAGATTTTCAGAGCAAAGATGCTCGGTACGAGCTGAGGATTGAGAGCAATCTCAGTGACGATACCCGCCTTCACAATTCGATCATCAAAGCCAACTGGAATAAATGATCCTTTAGTTGAGTTGAGCTGAACTGAAATACGAGCATCTACATCACCGGGGGCCAGAATTCGAAGTGTGTGCCCAAGAGTTCTTCCAGAACGTTTCATATGAGGTACTGCTGGGATCACAATCTCTTTCGTTGGATCAGATGAAGCATTAACCATATCTCCACCGAGGGATTGCAATCCGCGCCCTCTCTCATCTACCAAGAAGGCATTGATGCGACCCGAACGCGGTGCAATGTGTAGCGCAATTCGCTTTGAACCTGGATCAAGTGAATCTAGGTTCTGCACTAATGATGAATTTGCCTTCAGCGTGAGAACTTTTGGTGGGCGGATTCCTGACTCGCTCCAAATTTCAACATCAACAATGGCATCACTGAGTCCACTATTGACGATCAGTAACTTGCCCTTACTTGTGACATCTGCTGCGCCGCCAACAAACCATTGTGAAATCGAAGGAGCAGAACAAAGTGTCGCGCCAGCCCACACCCCTCTCTTAATCTGCCAGACAGGTGCAGTCATATTCTTTGTATCTAAAATAGTTGGAGCAGAGCTCTGCATGAAACGAAGTGTGCGAGTTGGCTTAAAGAGAGTGGTCTTCTTACCCAGTACTCGTGAACCTGTCTGAGTCGATGGAACCGAAACTGCGCTGCTCTCCCCCGAAGGAGTAGCAGGGCAGACAACAGGCGGGTAATTTTCAGAGAAGCCATTATTTGTCACGGCAACTTGGGTGAGATTGCTGACTAGAAGAGTTGCGGTAACTATTCCAACAATCACCAGTGGACGTTTGAATTTCATGCGAGCTCCTTTTCAGATATCTCGCGCTTGCGGCGACCGCTAGGTGCTGCAAAGAGGATAAAGACTAGAAGGACAATGACATGGAGTGAGACCCACCCTCTTCGCACAGATCCATCGTGGATTAAGAGAACAGGTCCAGCTACCTCAACCGAGAATTGCGGCAGCGAGAGTTCGCTCTTGATGCGAGTCAGGCGTTCACCATTTTGAACGAGGTGCCAACTTCCGCTGTAACTCTCAGTCAGAGTTACAACACCTGGAGTTGTCACCATATATTCATCTGCTACCGATGTTGGTTGCAAGAGCGATGTCTTTCCACTTGCATCGGTGAGAATGAGATTTCCTGTCGCACCTGATACCTTCCAGACGATTCCTGCAGATGTTGACGATGCGCGAGTAAATCCACCCAATCCATCAATGGTCTGCACCAAGGTTCCCTGAGTTGGAGCCTTCAGGAAGATGTATGTAATTCCATAACTAGCAAATGTCTTGCTGCTTGTGATGCCGCTGCCATCGGCAAGACCTGTAACCGCTGTTGCAATCTCTGGTACTTCCGACGGGGCTACGTCGGCATCTCCCAAGGAGACATCACTTCCTCGCGCAATGTAGTAATTCAAAGATGGAGTTGTGCCAACTAAACGCTCCCTGAGAACGAGCGTCTTTGATTGAGTCTCAATCGCTAAATAGGGAGGCAAGACTTCACCTTGTGAAGATTGCAGTGGGGATTTATCTGCCTGAGTTGCAATCCAGCCAGTAGATGTGACTGCATAGAGTGCAGAGACAATAACGAGAGCCGACACAGAGAAGTGGCGATAATTGATATGGGTTGAAATCAATCGTTCGCGCACCTTATCCAACATCAACACGGCTGAGTAGACAGCGGTAACTGTTGCCAAAGCAATAAAGACTCCCGAATACATATAGTTAGGAGTGCTTGTTCCTTTGCCGGTAATCGTAAATGTTGCAGCGAACGTTCCAACACATAAGAGCGCTCCACCGATCGTTGCTACCTGACGCGCCTGAGTGATCGAGAACAGAGCGATTGCAAGAACAATCAGCACTGGGCTTATGAGCCACCATGGAAGTGATCCTGCGCCACCAGGGTTAGCGATGAAGGCAAGGTTTGGGCCAGCACCTGCTGAGATCAATCCAATATCAAGGAAGAACTTATGTGGAGAGCTGATGATTTCAAGGCTCCAAGGAATGGTCAGAGCAAGTGGAGAGATCAGCAGAACGCTCCGTCGGATCAAGCGAGCGATAAAGAGTGGCTGATTGGAATCTCGACGAAGATCGAGGAAATCTGAGACGAGCGCGGCGCCTGTGAGGATAAAGAGAGCGATAAAGAAAGTTGGAGCGAAAGAGAAGGTCAGTGCCAAAAGGAGAGAGAGTGCAGAAATTTTTCGCACACTAAAGCTTTCAATCTCGCGCCACTGCAACGCTGTCACCACAAGGAATGGGGCGATAATCAGGAGAACAACTATGCCGATGCGCCCTGAGTTAATTGCCGAAATTGAAATCGGTGAAATCGCATAGAGCAGGGCTGCAGAGACGGTGATGAAGCGATTGTCGCTGACCTGCTTGACCATATGGTGGGAAGAGAGAAAGAGAAAGACAGGGGCTGCGATAAAAAATAGTGAGATGAGCGCCGAGACGTTGCCCAAGGTAATGAGGGATGCCAGTGCGATTACTGGAATCCATAACGGTGATGCGCTCTTACTTCCAAGGCCGACTTGGTGCCATGGTGAGAAGTAGAACTCCCATAAATCTCTGGCTCCAGATGGTGACGGAGCCAGAGTTCCGCCTGAAACTGCGCCAATGCGATTACGCGACCAGATCAGCGTGAGAACGACAAGGAAGATCATGGCTACAACAAATGGTTTACGGAAGAGTGAACTCCACTTTCGCGTTGTGACCGGCGTTAGTAAATCCTCTTCCTCTAACTCGCTCTCGGTTGGAAGATCTAAGAGAGATTCATCGAGTACCGATTGCTCAGTTGGTTTGAGAATAAAGTCGCGAACTGCAGCAAATGCTCTATCGAATGCAAGTCTTAACTGGCGGCCGCGAGATGGAATGAAATCTGAGACAACTCGAGCAGATACCAATCGTGTAGCTTTTCTATCTTTGCGCGCCTTGAGTAGTTCACCAGGTTTAACCACCAATGAACCGATCGCCAAAATTTCATCTGCTGCATATCCCGGAAGTTTGGCAAAGAGGTATCCCGCAGCGCGGATGAGAGCTGATCCAAAGAGTTGCACAGTCAGAAGTGGCAGTAGCCACCATGTCGCATTTGCCAAGAGGACGTAGGCGGCATTTTGTCGATCTAAGAGAAGAGGGCGCTTGAGAAGTGCGCCTTTCACATCAACATCACGACGCTCGGTAGCCGAGGCCTGTGCGTGATAAGCGATCGCATCGGTAACCACGATTGCTGCATGTCCGGCAGCATGGACTCGCCAGCCAAAATCAACATCATCGCGGAAGAGTTCTAGGTTCTGATCAAAGCCACCGAGCTCTTCAAAAACATCTCGGCGAATCAGCGCACCTGCGGTACTTACAGCAAGTACATCTGCGATTCCATCGTGCTGTCCTTGGTCATACTCAGATTCTTCAAGACCGGTCCATCGGGCACCGTTGGTTGCGATGCTAATTCCAATTTCAAGTAAATGGGTGCGATCGTGCCAGCCAAGAAGTTTTGGCCCTGCAAGTACAACATTGGGGCGATCTTCTATTGCTGCAAGTAACGCTTCAAGAGCATTGGGATCTGGAGCGCAATCATCATGGAGAATCCATAACCATTCACCTGCAGATACTGGTGGAAGTTTCTCAACTGCAGATGCAACTGCAGCACCAAAACCGGTATCGCGCGGCATTGTAAGAACTGGAATGCGAGCGCCTTTAAGTAACTTTGCAGATGAATCTATAGATCCAGTATCAACTGCAACTATCTGATCAATTGCCCGCGTCTGTGATGCTAGCGAGGCAACGACTTCAGGTAACCACGTTGCTCCATCATGGACAACGAGGATCGCGCTGACGCGATGTAGAGACATTGCCTACGCTGGGCGACGCTTCAGACGGCGACGCTCGCGTTCGGAGAGTCCGCCCCAAATTCCAAAACGTTCATCATGTGCCAGCGCATATTCAAGGCACTCTTGACGAACATCGCATGAGAGGCATACGCGCTTTGCTTCGCGGGTAGAGCCACCCTTCTCAGGAAAGAAAGCTTCAGGATCTGTCTGAGCGCAGAGTGCGCGCTCTTGCCAGGAGAGTTCCATATTTTCGCCGTTGGCGAGTTGGATAGTTGGTCCAGCAGTGGGGGCTGATGGCTTGCCAGTAGAGGTTCCTTCTGGGCGGATTGGCATTTGCTAATCTCCTCAAGTCATTAGGGCCCGGACCGAGAGTGGTTTTCGGGCTCGCTAGGAGTGAATTACACGCTTGTAATCCCTTCCTGTCAACTCCCCGAGGCGGGGTTGAGGGTTGAAAAATGGTCATTTCTCACCATATGTGAGGCTAATTACGCTAAAAAATCGACAAATGTGGGTTAAAAAATAATTGGAAGATCTTCAGTGGCAGAGATGTATCGATCGAAAAGTTCTGAATCAGCTTCGACCTTGCTTCCGGATGCGATAAATGATCGCGTGATCTGTGCGCCCTGGCCGATCTCCACATTCTCGCCGATGATTGAGTTATCGATCGCAACCCCAGCTGAGATCACAGTGCCGGCGCCGATTGATGAACCACCGGTAATGCGCGCGGTGGCATCGATAGCAGCAGTTGGTGCTGCGATGAAATCACCAGCCACATAATCGCGCGTTCCCTTAAAGAGCGCTGTAGGTGTTCCAATATCCAACCAATACGCAGCTTCCTTGTATCCATACACATCTGCCTTATCTTCAATCAGGGAAGGGAAGGTCTCACGCTCGACAGAGACGACTCTCTCTTTCGGAATTGCATTGATGACCTCGCGCGAGAAGACGTAACAGCCAGCGTTAATCCAGTTGGTAACAGGATTCTCCATCTTCTCAAGAAATGCTTCCACGCGACCATCGCCATCTGTTGGCACGCAACCAAAGGCGCGGGCATCTTCAACTTGAATCAGGTGAAGAGTGACATCTGCCTTCTTCTTCTGATGAAAGGCAATTTGCGCTGCTAAATCATGTCCGCTCAAGACATCGCCGTTAAAGATAACAACTGGCTCATCTGCAGATCCTTGATCTAAATGTGTTGCTGCATGAGCGATCGCGCCACCAGTACCAAGTGGTTCTTTCTCGACTGCATAACGAAGATCAATCCCCCACTTGCTACCGTCACCAAAATACGGAGTAAATATCTCTGAGAGATATGACGTTGCAAGAACTAAAGTTGTTACTCCTGCACGTTGGGCTGCAATTATCTGATGCTCTGTCACTGGTTTTCCAGCAATCGGAAGCATGGGCTTTGGAATCTCTGAGGTGATTGGCCCCAAGCGAGTGCCACGTCCGCCTACAAGCAATATTCCAACAGTCATTGCGTTATCCCTTGATTGCTGCATTGATGCGTGAAGCTGCATCTGCAATCGCAGCATCGGTGGCAGTCATAGCTATACGAATGTGGCTGGCTCCATCTGGACCATAAAAGGTGCCTGGTGTGGCAAGAATTCCGAGTTCGGCAAGCCAGTCAACGGAAGCCCATGCATCTTCATTGCGCGTGCACCATAAGTAGAGGCCGGCAACAGAATCATCGATGCGAAAACCAGCGGCGATAAGTGCGGGTGTGAGAGTTGCACGACGTGCGTTATATCGAGCACGCGCCTGCGCAACATGTGCATCATCTTTGAGTGCTTGCGTCATCGCTTTCTGCACAGGTAAGGCAACCATCATGCCGGCATGCTTTCTAATCTCGCGAATAGCTGCGATGAGAGCAGGGTCTCCGACCATGAAGGCTGCGCGATAGCCTGCAAGTGATGAACGCTTGGATAGCGAGTGCACGGCAAGGATGTTGGTGTTATCGCCATCGGTGTAATTAAAGATTGAGGTAGGCGTTACGCCATCGCCAAATTCCAGATAGCACTCATCTGAAATCACAACCGAGTGATTCTTACGAGACCAGTCGATCACTGCGCGATACTCAGCATCTGTGTGCACGCGACCCGTTGGGTTTGCCGGTGAATTAACCCAAGCAAGATCTGCCTTCGGCCACGATGCTGCATCGATATCAACTGCAATTTCTTGCGCCTGCGCCAACATCGCGCCAACAAGATAAGTTGGATATGCAACGCGTGGATAGAGAACTACCTGTGATTGCAAAAATGTTGGCAGCCATGCAACTAACTCTTTAGAGCCAATAAGTGGGAGTACATCGAACTCACCTGTAATTCCAAGGTGGCTTGTGGCCCAGGTACGAATTGCTTCCTGTAAGTCAGGTGTACCTGCAGTTGTTGGATAGCTCGGAGAATTTGCGCTCTCTGCCAACACCTTCTGAATAAATTCTGGGGTTGGGTCTACAGGAGTACCTTGCGAGAGATCGATCATCCCTCCTGGGTGCTTTCGCGCCTTTACTCCATATGGAGCAAGTGCATCCCAGGGGAAATCAGGAAGTTTTTTTCTCAACGGCGAGCACATCTGCATGGTCGTGATCTGTCAGACCGACCTTTGCAGCTCCACCTGGTGAACCAAGTTCAACAAAGAACTCAGTATTAATCTTAGGAAATTCTTTCCACTCGCCCGGAACGTCATCCTCGTAGTAGATAGCCTCTACTGGACAGACTGGTTCGCACGCTCCGCAATCGACGCACTCATCAGGTTGGATGTAGAGCATGCGGTTACCTTCGTAGATGCAATCAACTGGGCACTCTTCGATGCATGACTTATCTTTCACATCGATACATGGCTGGGCAATCACATATGTCACGAGCAACCTCCGAAAGCGGACTCAATTGGCTAAAGCCTCTATGGGGGCAATTCTAACCATGCGCCTTCTCAATCGCACGGTTAATGTGAGCCCATGAGAGCAGGTTCTGATCACCTTGACCCAGCGCTGATTGGGCAGCGGTTGACCTTGCGCCTGCATGATCCTGAGGGCGGCTATCGCGATCTTGTTGGAATCCTGGAATCAGAGAGCACGTTGCGCAAGAAGTCAGGCGATGTCGTGGAATTTGATCCGCAATTGATTGCTCTCGTGCATCCAATTGTCGAAGGCAAGAAGAGCGCTGGCAAAGGTGCGCCGCTCTCACTTCGAATCGCCGAGCTCGAGAATTTATCTACACAAACCTGGCCTGCACTGAAGATCGAAGAACTTGGCAAGTGGCAGATACGAATATCTGATGGTGTGACCTATCGCGCGAATTCAGTTCTCGTCCAAGGTTCGCCTCCTTGGGGCGAGCCAGGTTTGGATATCGAAGAGGCAATCACTCGCGTTGAAGAGATTTATTCGAAGGCGCAATTGCCAGCAGTCTTTCACTGTCCACTCCCCCTGTATCAAGAGTTGAAGGATTACTTGATTGATAAAGGTTGGAGAGAAAAGGTTGGCGCAGCATTTCTAGTTTCAGATATTGAATCTAGATTCGACCTCACACCAACACTTAATGTGAAGAATGTGGAGCTGCGCTGCGAATCTATTCCAACCCCAGAATTCCTAGCCCTTCATGGTGATGAAATTCTCGAACCAATCATGCGCGCTTATCCTGCCCATTACATCTCACTACGAATGGATGGAAAAGTCGTAGCCACTGCAAGGCTTGCCGTTCTTGGCTCGTGGTCAATTCTTACTCGTCTCTTTGTCGATGGCTCCTATAGACGACTCGGTCTTGCAGAGTTAGTGATGCAGGCAGCTTCAAATATTTCTCTCGACAATGGCGCAGATAAAATCTCTCTTCAGCTCGATCAGAGTAATGCCGCCGCCCAAGCGCTCTATGAAAAGCTTGGCTTCCGTGTGCACCACACATATAGCTTTATTGAGCGGCAAGAGTCTTCGGAGTGCGCGTGTTAAAGCTCTACGAAACTCGCCACCGAGAACTACTTCCCGTCTCCGGTCGTGGCTCAGAGTTAAAGGTCTACTGCTGTGGACCTACCGTATATCGCGATGCTCACGTTGGAAATTTGCGAACCTTTCTCCTTTCAGACCTCATCTGGCGAGCAGCCACGCATTCCGGGCTTGCAGTCACATTGATTCAAAATATTACCGATGTAGGGCATATGGCCAATGATCTCGAGGATAAAGTCTTAGCCCAATCAAAGAGCGAATCACTCGATCCCTTTGCTATCGCACGCAAATACGAAGATCGTTTCCATCATGATTTGAATCGACTTAACATCACCTCAGCTAGTTCATACCCACGCGCCAGTGAAAATATTGATCTGATGATTGCTTCGATAGAAAAACTCATTGCAGAAGGTTTTGCCTACGTTGCAGCAGATGGAAATGTTTACTTTGATGCCCAATCATTTCCCAGCTATGGAGCAATCAGCGGCAATCGACTCGATGCCCTCAAGCCTGGCCATCGCTACGAGTACGTAGAAGATGGGGCTAAGAAATTTCATGCCGATTGGGCGCTATGGAAATTAGCGCGAGATCGCACAGAGATGATTTGGGATACGCCATGGGGCCCTGGTTATCCCGGATGGCATATCGAGTGCAGCGCGATGTCGTTAGAGTACTTAGGAGAAGTTATCGACCTTCATGTTGGAGGAATCGATCTGCGTTTCCCACACCATGAAAATGAGCGCGCACAATCTAATTCCTTAACCGGCACAGAGGTAGTAACTCATTGGGTGCATGGAGAGCATCTCCTCTTTGAGGGGCGCAAGATGTCAAAGAGTGCGGGCAATGTAGTTCTGCTGCAAGACATCATCGATCGAGAGATTGATCCACTCGCAGCGCGCCTATCTTTCTTGGAAAATCGCTATCGCTCGCAGATGGATCTGACCTGGGCATCTCTTGAAGCAGCTCACAGCACAATCAAGAGATGGCGTGGATTAGTCAGCGCTGGGGCAAGCAAAACAGAACCGAAGATGGATCAGGAATTTATCGATGCAATCTATGCTGACTTAGATACACCCCGTGCCCTGCAACGGCTGCGGGCTATTGAAAAGAGCAGCGATTATTCTGCGCAGGAAAAGTCAGAGATTTTCCTTGCCGCAGATCAGATTCTTGGACTAGATCTATCGCGCCCACCAATTGTCAGAGAACTCACGCAAGAGCAGAGCGACCTCTTAGAGCAGCGAGCAAAGGCTCGATCTGAGAAGAATTTTGCAGAAAGTGATCGCCTTCGCACCCTCTTAGAAGAAAGTGGCTTACAGATCAAAGATGGCGCAGATGGCCAGAGCTGGAGTTAATCTCTTACTGGAAGAAAGATAGAGAGAATAACGATCGAGGCGGCGCTAGCAAGAAATGTTAAGCCTGCGCGATCTCCTTGAACTAAGAGTTCTCCCCCAGCTCCAAATGTTGTCGCATCATTGATAACAACTAGCCAACCTGCCAGAGCCGCCATCTTGAATCGACGTTTTCCGTAATGCCTTCCGATAGACCAGAAGGTTGCAGCCGATCCGGCCAGAGCCAGGATTAGCCCTGCTGGTGGATATGAGAGATGGAGAAATACACCGCCTGCAGCAGTAAGACCTCCGACAATAAAGGAGAAGAGATATCTCACTTAGAAATCAACTCCGGCAAGTAGATCAGTCTCTCGACCATTGTCATCAAATGGAGCTGCCGGCACTCCGTGAACCAATGTGTAGTACTCATTTCCCCAGACTTGCAATCCGACGTTGTTGGAGAGAGCAAAGAATGGACCGTCAAGTGAAATTTGAGTTCTATGTGCAGCCATCGCATCCATCTTTGCCTGTACATATGCATTTCCATCGACAAGAGTTGTGACAACTTCATCATCTTTAGCAAATGGAAGATCATCAACGCTCTCTGCTCCAAAGAAATCAGAACCAAGAGCCTTCATCTTCTCCATGCCATCTGCAATAACTGATTTAGGCATGGTGTTCCAGTAAATCTTTGGAATCTTCCACTCTGCTCGCTTTGCCGCCTCCATCGCTACGCGATGGGCTTGAATGTGATCTGGGTGGCCGTACCCACCAATTTCATCGTAGGTAATAAGTACGTGAGGTTTGATCTCCTCAATAATCTCAACGAGATGGCCCGTTGTGTTATCTAAATCTGCCTGCCAGAAGACATCTGGGCGTTCATTTGGTTCTGTACCCATCATTCCGCTATCGCGAAAGATCGCATGAGGTGCGCCAAGGAATCGAAAATCTTCGATTCCTAGTGCTGCCATCGCATCGGCAAGTTCACCTTCGCGATGTTTACCCAATCCATCTTCATGGGTGGATGCCAAGTGCGCTAACTCAGGGACTAAAACTTCGCCTTCTTCACCGCGCGTGCATGTAACCAAGGTGACGTGTGCGCCAAGGGCTGCATACATCGCCATGGTTGCACCGTTATTGATCGTCTCATCATCAGGGTGTGCATGGACTAAGAGGATGCGAGCTCCCGTGTAATCCTTACCCATCAATAGACCGGAAGAGATGTATCGATCTGCTTCGCCCAAGCGATAACTCCACCTGAGACATGCGATGCATCCTTAAATCCTGCACCTTTAATGATTGCAAGGCACTCTGCAGAACGAACTCCACTCTTGCAGTGGAGAATGATCGGCTTATCTTGTGGCAGACCAGCTAGCGCGGTTCCATCGATAAAGCCTTGTTTTGGAATCAAATGCGAGCCAGGAATTCGAACAATTTCAAATTCGCTCGGTTCCCGAACATCGACGAGATAGAAGTCATCGCCCTTATCAATCTTTGCCTTGAGGTCGGTCACTGAAATGGTGGAATCGGTTACCGCTTCTTGCGCCTGCGATGAGAGCACTCCACAGAATGCTTCATAGTCAGGAAGAAGGGCTTTCTGTGTGGCATTGGCAGAACACAATGGGCAGTTCGGATCCTTACGGATCTTCACCTTTCTAAAGTTCATCTCAAGTGCGTCATAGATCATCAGCTCGCCGATCAACGGCTCACCGACACCGGTAATTACCTTGATCGCTTCAGTTGTTTGAATTGAGCCGATTGTTGCGCAGAGAACTCCGAGCACTCCACCTTCAGCACATGATGGAACCATTCCTGGTGGTGGTGGTTCTGGGTAGAGGCACCGATAACATGGACCGTACTCCGCCCAGAAGACACTTGCCTGTCCATCAAAGCGATAGATAGAGCCCCAGACATATGGTTTCTTGAGAAGTACGCACGCATCATTAACTAAATAGCGTGTTGCAAAGTTATCTGTACCGTCAACAATAATGTCGTACTGAGCAAAGATATCCATCACGTTATCGACATCGAGGCGGAGCTCATGTGTAATCACGTTGACGTATGGATTGATTTCGAGAATCTTCTCTTTGGCAGATTGCGCCTTGCTCTTACCGATATCTGATTGGCCATGAATGATTTGGCGTTGCAGATTAGATTCATCGACAGTATCAAATTCGACAATTCCAATTGTTCCAACACCGGCAGCTGCTAGATACATAAGCGCTGGTGATCCAAGACCACCTGCTCCAACACAGAGCACCTTTGCATTCATCAATCGTTGCTGTCCTGCCATGGCCACATCGGGAATGATCAGGTGGCGGCTATATCTGCGCACCTCATCAACGGTCAGAGCTGGGCCAGGAGATACGAGAGGAGGTGTCTTCATAATTGGTAATTCTGCCTCAGACTATGAAAGCGTGCCACTTTGCGTCTACGATTAGGACAATGAGCACAACCGATAAGCAAACGATTGGCGATAAGGCTCGCCTTCCTCGCGATGAGCGCCGAGCAATCTTGCTCGCTGCCGCCCTTGAGGTCTTTACTGCAGCTGGATACCACTCAGCAGCAATGGATGAAATCGCCGATCGCGCTGGAGTTAGTAAGCCTGTTCTCTATCAGCACTTTCCATCAAAGCTCGATCTCTATCTTGCCGTTCTTGATCTACATATCGATTCACTCGTCTTTGAAATCCAGAAGGCGATTTCATCAACGCCCGATAACGCCAAACGCGTACGAGCAACTGTTGTTGCCTACTTTGAATTTATTGAGAAAGAGGGCGAAGCTTTTCGCCTTCTCTTTGAAAGCGATATGAGCGTTGAACCACAAGTACGTGAACGCCTTAATCGCATGACATATGACTGCGCCGCAGCTGTCAGCGCCGTCATCTCAAATGACACAGGTCTTCCTCGTGAAGTTGCAATGTTGCTCGGCGTAGGTTTGATTGGATATGCACAAGTAACTGCACGCCACTGGCTTGAACGCGATAGCAAACTCACTCGCCAGCAGGCGGTTGATCTCGTTGAGAACTTGATGTGGCGTGGAATTTCGGGCTTTCCCCGCACCGAATAGCAGTCAAGTGCCACTTGCACCTAGGATGTAACCATGAGTACAAAGAAATCAGAGGGCTCTCAGGCAGCTCTCGTCAGAATTGCTGTTGCAGATATCTCTAGTGAATTAGCTTTTGAGTGCGAATTAAGCCCAGCCGATATTAAGAAGGCTGTCGCCCAAGCTCTGGCTGATAACTCACCTTTGACCCTTACCGATATACGCGGACACGAGATCGTTGTTCCTGCAGCTCGTATTGGTTATGTGGAGATTGGCCAACCGACCGAACGTCGCGTCGGTTTTGGCGCGCTGTAAGTGACTCTGACATTTGCCGATCTACCACTTCGTAAAGAGACTATTGCTGCTCTCAACGAACATGGGTACACCGCTCCCTTCCCGATTCAAGAGCAAGTTCTCTCCATCGCTCTGGCAGATGGCGATGTAATCGGACAAGCAAAGACCGGAACAGGTAAGACACTTGCATTTGGTATCCCTCTTGTAGATCGTGTCATCGCTCCAGAAGATGAAGAGTGGAAGAGCTTTGAATACCAGGATTCACCTCAGGTATTGGTTGTAGTTCCAACGCGCGAACTCTGCGTTCAAGTAACAAAAGATCTAGAAGAGATCACTCAGAGCAGAAAGATTCGCGTCTTAGCTGTTTACGGCGGACGCGCCTTTGAGCCACAGATTGAAGCGCTACAGAAGGGCGTTGAGATCATCGTTGGTACACCAGGACGTTTACTTGATCTCTATCGCCAAGGACAGGTAAAGCTAGCCAGTGTCACGCGTGTAGTTCTCGATGAAGCCGATGAGATGCTCGACCTTGGGTTCTTGCCGGATGTAGAGAAAATCTTTGCCAGCACTCCAAATCGCACTCAGACAATGCTCTTCTCAGCGACTATGCCTGGAGACATCATCGCTCTTGCGCGTAAATTTATGAATCAGCCTGTACATATCCGTACTCAAGATTCTCAAGATGAAGGAAATGTCGTATCGCGTATTGAGCAGCACGTTGTTCGTGCCCATGCAATGGATAAGATTGAGATGCTTGCTCGCATCTTGCAGGCAGATGGTCGCGGTCCAACCATCGTCTTCTGCCGTACCAAGCGCGCCTGCCAGAAAACGTCAGATGATTTAATTGAACGTGGCTTTAGAGCTGCAACACTGCATGGCGATATGGGACAGGCTGCGCGCGAAAAAGCGCTCAATGATTTCAAGGGCGGCAAATCAGATGTGCTGATCGCAACCGATGTTGCAGCTCGAGGTATTGATATCGATGGCATTACACACGTCATTAACTATCAGTGCCCAGAAGATGAGAAGACCTACGTACATAGAATTGGTCGTACTGCGCGCGCAGGAGCTCACGGCATTGCGCTGACATTTGTGGATTGGGATGAGTTAGCTCGCTGGAAGATGATCGATATGGCTCTTCACCTTGGTCTACCTGAACCCGTTGAGACATACTCATCATCAGAGCATCTCTATGCGATGATGAAAATTCCTGCAGGTTCAACCGGTCGCATGGATAAGCCACGTAAGGCTGCTCCAGTTCGCGAAAAGAGCGAAGCGCCTGCTCCTACCCGAGAAAAACGGGCGCGAGTTCGTACAAAGAAGATCTCTTCTTAATCCATCTCAAGAAGTTCGAGAGCGCTATAGGCACACTCTCGAATCTGGGCTGCAATCGTTGAACTCTTAGCTACCGTGAGAACACTTGTTGTGGTCTGCGTAGCTTTTTCAATCTCAGCAGATCGCTCGCACTTACTATCTAGATGCTCCCACCGAGCACACTCTTTAGCGTGCTCAGTATCTTTACCGATCTGAAGTAATCTGCTCAATCCT
>CAEZVZ010000002.1_pt1 | contig 17071 bp, 15 predicted proteins | sample 7264861 | NCBI WGS metagenome assembly CAEZVZ01 (sample SAMEA6813869, study PRJEB35770) | uncultured Candidatus Planktophila sp. | biome: Freshwater; feature: Freshwater reservoir; material: water | place: Czech Republic | collected 2017-07-26 | depth 0.5m m | reverse complement strand
CAACGTTCTCAAGGATTTCTTAGAGACCTGCTGAGAGTTACTAGAAAACTCGCGAGATATCATCGAGAGCGGTTCTGACAACTTCTGGCAGAACGATCTCTTCGACTGTAAGTATTCCGCGAAGTTGTGCACCTGTTCGCGCACCTACGATTGCACTCGTTACACCGGGTGCATCTCGTACCCACGCTAAGGCAACTTCTAGTGGTGAGTAACCCAAGCCACCTGCTGCCGCAACCACAGCCTCGACGATCCGCGCGCTCTCTGGATTGAGGTATGGGGCAATAAAATTTGCAAAGTGAGGCGTTGCTCCGCGAGAGTCTGCAGGGATTGAAGAGCGATACTTTCCAGTGAGAACTCCTCTTCCTAGAGGCGACCAGGCAAGGATTCCAACATCAAGTGCGCGAGCACAGTCGATTACTTCTCGCTCAACTTCGCGATTGAGTAGTGAGTATTCATTCTGCATCGTTGCAATTGGTGCCTTGGCGGTATTTGAACCCTGCACAGTAATTGCCCGCGCACTCTGCCATCCATTGAAATTTGAGATGCCGACATAACGTGCTTTTCCTGACGTATATGCGTAGTCAAGCGCCGAGAGAGTGTCATCTAAGGGAACAGCGTTATCCCAGGTGTGAACCTGCCAGAGATCGACGTAATCAGTTCCCAATCTGGCCAGAGATTTATCGAGCTCTGAGATGAGAAAGCTACGAGAGTTATCGACAGTTCTCACACCTTGCGGAAATGAGATACCCGCCTTGGTCGCGATAACGACTTCATCTCTTTTGCAGAGAGTCTCCAAAAGTCCGCCGATTACTCTCTCGGCATCTCCATCGGCATAAGGTGCTGCAGTATCGATGAAATTGCCACCGGCTTCTAGATAGCTACGCATCTGCTCGGCAGCCTCATGGGTGTCGGTATCGCGACCCCACGTCATAGTTCCTAGACCTAGCCGTGAGATCTGCAAACCTGTATTTCCAGCGCGCCTGATCTCCATGGCGACCACCCTAGCAAGCCAACATTCTTAAAGACGGTTAATCTTGGCGCATGGCTCGCATCGTTTTACTTCGTCACGCGCACTCTGTTGCCAACGAAAAGAACATCCTTGCCGGTCGTTCTCCCGGTATTGCACTCAGTAAGACAGGAAGCAAGCAGGCTGAGGGCCTTGTAGATCGTTTAGGCAATGTAGCTTTCGATCAGATATTTATCAGCCCGATGGAGAGATGTCATCAGACCATTGCGCCATGGTTAGAAAAGAATGGGCGCTCCATTCCACTTTCTATCGATCACGATATCTCTGAAGTTGATTATGGAAGCTGGACGGGGAAGTCTCTCGCCTCGTTGCGACGAAAAACCCTCTGGAAGACCGTTGCCGAGCAGCCAAGTCAGATGATTTTTCCAGATGGCGAGTCTCTGCTGCAGATGCAGAATCGAGCGCTCTCATCTTTCTATCGATTAAATGCAGTCAAGGGGAAGAAGGCCAGACTCTTAGTTAGCCATGGAGATGTCATCAAATCGATCGTCGCTCATTGCCTTGGAATGCATCTCGATCAATTCCAAAAGTTAGTGATCGAGCCAGCATCGTTGACTGTTATCGATACAGATAACGGGGTCAGCCGCTTGATTACCTTTAACGATACGGCAGGCAGAGTTTCCCGTGAGTCTGCGGCTCCAACTGCCGCGACAGCTATCGGTGGATCAACGGGAAATAAAGCGTGATGAACGCCGGCCGATGGAGCTTTGATCAACCCGACCGCTTTGTTGTTGGCACAATAGGTGCTCCAGGTGAGCGAGAGTTCTATTTTCAGGTGAGACAAGGAAGTCAGCTCATCTCTTTAGCAACTGAGAAGTCACAGGCGGCAGCCCTTGCCGATCGTATCTCTACGATCATAAGAGAGATCAAGAAGAATGCACCGCTAACTTCGATATCTGCCTCTCCTGCCGATAGCGCACCGCTTGAGTTGCCGCTTGATTCTGAATTTACGATCGGTGCGATCGGAATCGCCTTTGATCCAGCCGAACTAGAGATCGAAATTACCTTGAGGGGAGAGAGTCTCTCTGAAGGTGACGATGAGGATTTTGATGATCTCAATTCTCCAATCGTTGAAGTCCACCTTGATCTCTCGCTAGCTTTGGCCTTTGTCGCAAGAACACAAGCGCTTGTATCTGCTGGGCGACCGCTCTGTCCTTTCTGTACCGCACCAATTGATCCCAAGGGGCATCTCTGTCCACGCGCAAATGGATATCGCCGTTAATGAGATATTCGCAAGAATGGGTTGATCAGATATCTGACTTTCTTTCCCAAGGAACACTTACCGTTACCGGACGTTTGGTTGATGCGTCTAATGCGACTCTCTTCGGATCAATCTCTTACGAAGATCAATCGATGGATGTGATCTATAAACCAATCGCCGGTGAGCGGCCGTTGTGGGATTTTCCTGACGGAACACTTGCAGATCGCGAGTATGCAGCCTTTCTCTTGAGTAATCTCGCTGGATTTAATTGTGTTCCGCCAACAATCCTTCGCGAAGGTCCGGCAGGTTTAGGAATGGTTCAGTTATGGATCGATGTTGATGAGAGTATCGATCTGACTCAATTTTTCGGACGTGATGAACCATCCTTAAGAAATCTTGCAATCTTTGATGCATGCATCAATAACACTGATCGCAAGATTGGTCACTTGTTGCCAGAAAAAAGTGGCCACCTATTTGCCTGTGATCACGGTGTGACATTCCACGTTGAAGATAAGTTGCGTACCGTTCTTTGGCAGTGGGCGGGGGATTCACTTACCGACGTGGAGATGGAAAAGTTAAGGAAGGTAGCCGATCTGGTTAAGTCCAATGAGGAGCTTTTTGCGACACATATGACCCCTGATGAATTTTCGGCACTGGTGATGCGAATAGAGCGGTTGATTACTTCAGGTCTAATGCCACTTCCCAGTGATGAATGGCCAGCAATTCCATGGCCTGCGTATTAGGATGAAACCATGAAGTCGTGGGCCGATCTATCTATAGGCCAACCTCGCAAAGGTAGAGAAAATCCTCCTCTTTCTCTCTTCAACACAGCTTCGCAGAAAGTTGAAGCTCTCGAACGCCGTGATCTCTATCGACTATATGTCTGCGGGATTACTCCATACGATGCAACACATCTAGGACATGCGGCAACATATGTAACCTTTGATTTGATCAATCGCTATCTCCGTTTCTCTGGATCGCAGGTGCGATTTGTTGAGAACATCACCGATATTGATGATCCGTTACTTGAACGCGCAACGCGTGATGGTGTTGATTGGCACGATTTGGCTCTCTCTCAGATCGAACTCTTCCGCGGAGATATGGTCGCACTCCACGTTATTCCACCTGATTCATATATCGGCGTGATTGAAGCGATGGAGACAATCATCGCTTCAATTTCGGCGTTAGAGGCTCGTGGTTCTCTCTATCGAGTAGACGATGACCTCTATTTTCGAGTGAGGCTAGATCCAGAATTTCTCCACCGCTCACATTTAACTCTTGATACCGCGATGCAGTACTTCTCAGAACGTGGGGGAGATCCTGCTAGAGTCGGTAAAGAAGATCCGCTAGATGCGCTGGTCTGGAGAGCCGCTCGTCCAGGTGAACCAAGTTGGCCGAGTCCTTTTGGTCCAGGTCGCCCTGGTTGGCATATTGAATGTTCTGCAATCGCGCTTCATTACTTGCAACCATCGATCGGTGATGAATTTGCTATCGATATTCAAGGCGGCGGAAGTGATCTAACATTTCCGCATCACGATATGTCTGCATCCCAAGGGTTGATTGCAACTGGTCAGAAGTTTGCCCGAATGTATGTGCATACGGGAATGATTGGCCTTGATGGAACCAAGATGAGTAAATCACTTGGCAATCTCATCTTTGTCTCGCAGTTGATCAAAGATGGTGTGGATCCAATGGCGATCCGCCTGGCTCTTCTTGGACATCACTATCGACAAGACCATATGTGGGGATCAGACGAGATTGGCGATGCCACCATTCTCCTTGATCGAATCAGATTAAATCTTTCGAAGGTTGATGTTGCTCCAACGCAACCGCTGATAGATGCAATCGTTCAACGTTTATCGCAAGATCTGGACACTCACGGAGTAATTTCACTCTTAACGTCTTGGTGCATCGAGACCGAGGGTGGTGCAACGGGCGGCAGTGCTGGAGAGCTTTCTAGAGTCCTCGATGATCTGTTGGGTCTTGCTCTCTAATTCTCGTTCTGTCTACGTAGGAAGCGCTCGAGTTCACGGGCAATTTCATCTCCTGAGACATCTTTAAACTCGGCAGCATCCTTACTTTCTTCTAACGCTTTCACATATTCGGAAACCTCTGAATCTTCTTCAGCCATCTCAGAGACTTCGCTCTCCCATTCCTTTGCCTGATGGGCTAAATCTGCAAGGGAGATTGAGATTTCTAGAAAATCTTCAACAGCATTTACAAGTGCGAGAATTGCCTTTGGTGACGGCGAGTTAGATGCATAGTGGGGTAGTCCGGCCCATAGCGAGATGCAATCAATTCCGCGCTTCAGGCAACCATCTCCGATAATTCCTAAGATTCCTGTAGGACCTTCGTACTTACTGATCTCAACGCCCAGGCGCGCAGCGATATCTGGATGTCCGCCACTTCCACTTACTGAGATCGGACGGGTGTGAGGTGCATCTGCCAGCATTGCTCCGAGAGTGAGAACCATCTCCACTTCAAGATCGTCGGCCAGGTCTAGGAGCAATGAAGTGAAGGTCTTCCATTTCATTGATGGTTCGACGCCGAGAACGAGGACAAAATCATTATCAAGATCAGGGGTACTCAATCCATACACTTGCGTTGAAGGCCAATTGATATTTCGTACGAGTGAATCATCGACAGTGATCATTGGGCGATTTACCTGAAAGTCATAGAAGTCCTCAGCCTCATATTCGGCTATAAGAACAGCATCTGAATCCGAAGTTCTAGGATCTAGATTTTCTAGGAGATGGGTGAGAGCACCTGTTGCAGCCTCTCCAGCATCGCTCCACCCAGAGAAGGCGACAATCATGATCGGCTTCCGAAGCAGTGGGATCTGAAAAATCTCCATATCTCTCACCTTACGGTAACCTTCACGTCGTGACGAGCGCTAAAACACCATCAGAGCTGAGAAAAGCTCTGGCGACCCGTGTTGTTATCGCAGACGGTGCCATGGGAACTATGCTCCAGGCAGCCGATCCGAGCCTTGAAGATTTCCAGGGCCATGAGGGATGTAACGAAGTACTCAATGTTTCTCGTCCAGATATCGTCCGTTCAGTCCACGATCAATATTTAACCGTTGGTGTCGATGCGATCGAGACAAATACCTTCGGTGCAAACTGGGCAAACTTGGCTGAGTATGGAATCGAAGATCGCATCTATGAATTGGCTTATGCCGGTGGTGTTATTGCTCGCCAGGCCGCAGATGCCTACTCAACACCTGAGAAGCCACGCTTCGTCCTTGGTTCGCTTGGACCAGGTACGAAGTTACCTAGCCTTGGCCACACAACATATAGCCACCTTCGTGATGCATACGAGGTTGCCTCACAAGGACTTGTTGACTCTGGCGCTGATGCGCTTCTGATCGAAACGACGCAGGATCTTCTGCAAGCAAAGGCTGCAGTCAATGGAGCTCGTGCTGCCATTGATAAATCAGATCGCGATGTCGTCCTCATCGCACAAGTGACTGTTGAAACAACGGGAACAATGCTTCTTGGTTCTGAGATTGGTGCAGCGCTCAATGCACTTGAACCACTCAACATCGATTTGATCGGCCTTAACTGTGCAACAGGCCCCGCCGAAATGTCAGAGCATCTGCGCTACTTAAGCAAGAACGCTGTCTGCGGTATTTCAGTCATGCCGAATGCAGGTCTTCCTGAGCTTGGACCAAAGGGTGCAACGTATCCACTTGGTCCTGATGCGCTTGCGCAAGCGCTGGCGACCTTCGTCGATGATTACAAAATCTCACTCATTGGCGGCTGCTGTGGAACAACACCAGAACACCTTGCCGCCGTTGTCTCTCGCCTTGATCGTAGGAAGGTTGAAGTTCGTTCTTCAAAGGCTGATCCAGGAGCATCTTCGCTCTATCAATATGTCCCGTTCAGGCAAGATAACGCCTTCCTTGCAATCGGTGAGCGAACCAATGCCAACGGCTCACGCGCTTTTCGTGACGCGCTGATCTCTGAAAATTGGGAGACCTGTGTTGAGATCGCTCGCGATCAGATTCGCGATGGCGCTCATATGCTTGATCTTTCCATCGATTACGTCGGTCGCGATGGCGTTCGCGATATGCGCGAGATCGCCAGTCGTTTTGCAACTGCATCAACTTTGCCGATCATGCTCGATTCAACAGAGCCCAATGTCTTGCAGGCAGGTCTTGAGCAACTGGGTGGTCGCTGCGTTATCAACTCAGTGAACTATGAAGATGGTGATGGACCAACCTCACGCTTTGCGCGAATCATGCCTTTAGTAGTCGAACATGGCGCATCAGTTGTTGCTCTGACCATTGATGAAGAAGGTCAAGCACGTACAGCTGAATGGAAGTTACGCGTTGCGCGCAGGCTCATTGCAGATTTGGTTGATAACTGGGGGATGGAAGTCGGAGATATTCTCATCGACACTCTCACATTCCCGATTGCAACCGGTCAGGAAGAGACACGTCGTGATGGTCTAGAGACGATCAACGCGATTCGTACTTTGAAGAGTGAGTTTCCAGCAGTGCAGACCACACTTGGAGTCAGTAACGTTTCATTCGGTCTTAATCCGGCAGCACGCGTTGTTCTTAACTCTGTCTTCCTCCACGAATGTGTGGCAGCAGGTCTTGATTCAGCGATCGTTCATCCTTCAAAGATCATGCCTCTTGCGCGTATCGATGAAGCACAACGCAAAGTCGCACTCGACCTTATCTATGATCGCCGTGAATACACCGATGGCGAGTGCACCTACGATCCTTTGAGCGCATATCTGCAACTCTTTGAAGGTGTTGAATTAGCCGCTTCAAGAAATGTCCGTGCCGCAGAACTTGCAGCCCTGCCGCTAGAAGAGCGTTTACAACGTCGCATTATCGATGGCGAAAAAGTTGGTCTCACCGACGATCTCGATCTAGCGATGAAGCAGGGAATACCGCCACTTCTTATTATCAACGATCACCTTCTTGAAGGAATGAAGATCGTCGGTGAGCTCTTTGGTAAGGGCGAGATGCAGCTGCCCTTCGTTCTCCAATCCGCAGAAGTGATGAAGACGGCAGTTGCCTATCTCGAGCCGTTCATGGAGAAGATTGATGACCAGGGTAAAGGTTCGATTCTGCTCGCAACGGTCAAGGGTGACGTGCACGATATCGGTAAGAACCTCGTTGATATCATCTTGTCCAATAATGGTTATCGAGTAGTCAATATCGGAATTAAGCAGACGATCAATCAGATCATCGATGCGGCACAAGAGTCTGATGTTGATGCAATTGGTATGTCAGGTCTTCTCGTGAAATCGACAGTCATTATGCGTGAGAATTTGCAGGAACTGACTTCACGTGGCCTAGATCAAAAGTGGCCAGTCATTTTGGGTGGCGCAGCACTTACTCGCGCATTCGTCGAGGTTGATCTCGCCGGTGAATTCCCAGGTGAAGTTCGATACGCGCGCGATGCCTTTGAAGGCCTGCATCTGATGGATGCGATCATGGCTGTGAAGAAGGGCGTACCCGGGGCTGAACTGCCAGCGTTACGCGAGCGAAAAGTCAAGGCAATCAATAGATCACTTTCAGATGCACCGGTTGATACCAAACGAAGCGATGTAGCCACCGATATCGAGATTCCGAAGGCGCCGTTCCTAGGAAGTCGCATCGTTAAGGGCGTTGCACTTGCTGACTATGTAGAGATGCTTGATGAGCGCGCACTCTTTGTTGGACAGTGGGGTCTTAAGGGAAGTCGCGGTGAGTATGAGGCGATGGTTGATTCTGAAGGTCGCCCGCGTCTTCGCGCTCTTCTCAACCAAGTCCAATCACAAGGTTGGCTCAACGCTGCAGTTGTCTACGGATACTTCCCGTGCGTGAGCGAAGGAAATGATCTGATCATCTTGCATCACGAAGGGCCAGATGCCGGAAAAGAGCGCGTACGTTTTTCATTCCCACGACAATCGCGTGATCGCAGATTGTGTATCTCTGACTTCTTTGCTGCAAAAGATTCTGGCAAGGTCGACGTTGTTGCCTTCCATGTCGTAACGATGGGTAGCGTTATCTCAGATGCAGCAGCAAAGCTTTTTGCTGAAAATCGCTACCGTGAATATATGGAGCTCCACGGTCTGTCGGTTCAACTCACTGAAGCGCTGGCTGAGCACTGGCATGCGCGCATTCGTGAAGAGATGAGCGTTCTCGACATGGATGCTCCAGATCTTGCTGGAATCCTCGATCAGGGATATCGCGGATCTCGTTACTCATTTGGATATCCAGCATGTCCTGATATCGAGCAACAGGTCCAGCTTTGTGAACTTTTGGAGCCAGGACGTATCGGTGTCGAACTCTCTGAAGAGTTCCAGTTGCACCCTGAGCAATCAACATCTGCAATCATCGTCCACCATCCAGAAGCTAAATACTTCAACGCAAATTAGCTCCTACTCGTAGCCGAAAGCAGAGATAAATCATGACCTTTAAGGCTGCCTTCTTCGATATGGATGGACTTTTTCTCGACTCAGAGCCACAGTGGCATCAATCGCAACAAGAGATCTGTGCTCGCTACTCTTATGAATGGGACGATGACGATCAACGAATCTGCATCGGGGGACCGCTCTCTCGCGTTGGTGAGTACATCTCACAAACTTGCGCCCACGATATGACTGGACCAGAAGTTGTTGAAGAGCTGACTCAGATGATGCTGGTCAAATTATCATCACACGCAATCTTGATGCCTGGAGCCTTTGATGCCGTACTTCGCATTCGCGAACAGATGCCGGTTGCACTTGTCAGTGCCAGCCCTCGCAACTTGATGGATGCTGCATTGGCCTCTCTTCACGATCAATTCTTCTCATTCAGCATTAGCGCAGATGATGTCGAACGGACGAAACCTTTTCCCGATCCATATCTGCAAGCTGCTAAACGGTTGGGTCTTGAACCCCATGAGTGCGTAGTCTTTGAAGATTCTTTGACCGGAATTAAATCTGCGAAAGCGGCAGGTTGCTCAGTGGTTGCAGTTCCTCACTATGTTGAGGTAACCCTCGAACCAAAGGTCAGAGTCGTCTCATCACTTAATGATGTCTCACTTGATTATCTACGAGATTTCCGCGCAAACATTTAGTTGTGTGCTGGGCAGATCGTTTTAAAGAAGCACCAATCGCATAGTCTGCTCGCCTTTGGGGGAAAGTGATCACGTTCAATGGCATCGACGATCTCGTCGGCAATCTGGAGCAACTTCTTCTCAGTTGAGAGCAACTCTTTCTCAGTAGGAGAACTCTTAACGCTGCGCGCATCACCGAGATAGTGAAGAACGAGCAGCGCTGGGATTACTCCATGCAAACGCCAGTAGAGAAGTGCGTAGACACGGAGTTGAAAGAGAGCCTTCTCTTCCCAGCCAGGCTTTGGGGACTTTCCAGATTTGTAATCCACGATGCGAACCTGACCAGTAGGGGCAACATCAATGCGATCGACATATCCATGTAGATAAACATGCTCACTCAAATCTTGTTCTAGATGCATTTCGCGATGAGTAGCTTCAAAGGTTTCAGGCTTTTCCAAAGTGAAGTAATTCTGCAATAAGGAAGCGACGCGATCGAGCCACTCCTTCTCATTGAGGACGAGGGCTGCCAGTTCTGGTTTCTCCGCCACTTGGCTCTGCCAGCGCTGCGGTGCCATAGATATCGCAACTTCGTGTGTTCGCTTATCGGGAGAGAGGTCGAAGAGATCCTCGAGGATTGTGTGAATCAGCGTGCCGCGCTCTGCATCGATGCTCGGAGGTTCCGGCAGTTGTTCAATGACGCGATATTTGTAGAGGCGGGGACAGTTATTGAATTCGCTGACTCGACTAGGGGAGAGGCGAATGTGGGTCACATCCGAGACCATACCCCCACGGAGTCTCCTTTCCTCACCTAAGATATGGGGCGTGTCTTCTCAAAACTCAATCTCTGGCGCTCGTACACCAGGATATTTCGCAGCCGGTGATCGGATCCAACTCACAGATCCCAAAGGCAAGCTATATAGCTTCACGATAACACCAGGTAAAGAGTGGCACACTCACAAGGGATGGATTGTTCACGACGATCTCATTGGAATTCCTGAAGGTTCGGTCGTCTCCACAACTGCAGGATTGAAATTCACCGCCTTTATTCCCTTGCTCTCTGATTACGTTCTCTCGATGCCGCGCGGTGCAACAATTGTCTATCCAAAAGATGCGGCGATGATCGTGGGAGTTGCAGATATCTATCCAGGATCTCGTATTCTCGAAGCCGGAGTTGGTAGCGGCGCACTTTCACTCTCTATTTTGCGCGCAGTAGGTGTTCACGGTTCACTCGATTCCTTTGAACGTCGTGATGATTTCGCTGAGATCGCTCGTAAGAATGTCACCGAATACTTTGGAACCGCGCCTTCTCACTGGTCGCTGACCGTTGGTTCTGTGCAAGATCATCCTCACGAAAAAATTTATGACCGAGTGATTCTTGACATGCTCGCACCTTGGGAATGTGTAGAGATGGCAGCTCGCGTCCTGCGACCAGGTGGAGTCTTTCTTGCCTATGTTGCGACGACGACTCAATTATCTACAACCGCTGAAGCGCTTAAAGCAGATGGCCACTTCACTGAGCCAGAGAGCTCTGAGACGATTGTTCGCGGTTGGCATCATGAGGGACTTGCAGTGCGTCCACAGCAGCGAATGATTGGCCACACAGGCTTTCTTATTCAGAGTCGTCGCATGGCTCCAGGTGTTGAAGTTCTCGCCCGTCGTCGCAGGCCTGCAAAGGGTGCTTACGGTGTCGCGGAAGAGTGAGCGGTTAGTCAATCTCACCATCGCGCTCTTGGCGACAAAGCGTTATCTGACCAAGAGTGAAATCTTTAGGACTGTAGATGGTTATGACGGGTCGCCTGAGGCGATGGAGCGGATGTTTGAGCGCGACAAAGATGATCTACGCAGTCTTGGAATCGTGATTGAACTCGGAACCTTTGACCCACTCTTTGAAGATGAGGCTGGTTATCGAATAACTCCGGCCAGTTATCAATTCAATCTCGGCCAGCTCGATGGCGAGGATATCGCTCTTCTCTCTCTTGCCGCATCTGCCTGGAGCGGTGCATCTCTTGAGAGAGAATCTTCAGCGGCCTTAGTAAAGCTTGAATCCCTTGGTCTTGAATGCGATAGCGATGCTCTCTCTTTCCTAGCACCGCAGATGAGCGTTAACGATCCCAACTTCTCACTGATTACGGATGCGATAGTTCGCAAGGCTGAAATTGAATTTGATTACCTTGGAGAAGATCTCTCGCTTAAGCAGAAGAAAGTTCACCCATATAGCCTTAAGGGAGATTCCGGCTTCTGGTATCTAGTAGGTATGGACGTTGCCGCAGAACAGGTAAAGAAGTTCAGGCTAGATCGCATTGAGTCAGAGATTAACGTCGGTAAGAAGGGAGATCGTTTTGAATCTCCTGTAAGCCACGGCTTGGCAGATGACCACCTTCAAGAGCGTGCGGTTCTCAAGGTAAGAAAAGGTTCGGCCCACCAACTTCGAGCTCTGGCAATAGAGACAAATCCTGGAGATGAATGGGATCAGATAGAGATTGCCATCATTAATAGATCGTGGCTCAAGCGAAGTATTCTCTGGCACCGCGATGATGTTGTGGCGATATCACCGTCATGGCTGCGACTCGATGTCATTGATTCACTCAAAAGAATGCAGGCTCTCCATGGCTAAAGAGCAAAGCACTCCGCTGGAGCAGACGGCTCGCATGTTAGATCTTGTGCCTTTCCTTCTCGCACATCAAGGTATCTCGATTAATGATCTTGCAGATCACTTCAAAGTTGATAAAGATGTGATCCTTGACGACCTCAACACATTGTGGATGTGTGGTTTACCGGGCTACACCCCGCTAGAACTGATTGATCTTGCCTTCGATTCAGGGTATGTGACGATCCGTAATGCAGCCCCACTTGCACGAGTTCGAACTCTTTCTAGTTCGGAGATTGTCTCTCTAACACTCGGATTGGATCTCTTGCGCGAGGCATCTGCCGAAATCGCTCCCGAAAGATCACAACGTATTATTGAACTTTCAGAGAAGTTGCGGTCAATTATCGGTGCCGATATTTCGATCCACGATAAATCACAGACAACGTTCAGAACTGTGATAGCTCGAGCAATTAAAGAGCGTGGCTCTGTCGCGATCTCATACTTCTCGCCCGCATCAGATCGACAGTCAGAACGAACTGTCACGCCTTATCACTTTCTTGTTGAAGGGGGAGTGGAGTACTTCCAGGGTTACTGTCACACCTCATCTGCAATACGTACCTTCCGACTTGACAGAGTTAGGGCTGCAACCGAGAGCGAACGCTCTGGAAAATTAGAAAACATTTCGGCTGCTACTGGAGAGAAGTTCCGAGTCCACGCTGCCATCCACTGGATGGATAGAGCGACCTTAGAGTCCTTTGACTTGGAGTTAACCGATATTGAAGGGCTCTCATCGATCACATTGGAGGCCTTCTCGGAGCAGTGGATGGCTCGATCGATTCTGGCCAGCGGTGCTGGCTTGGAGGTCCTAGAGCCGCAGGAGCTGCGCAGGTCGATCGCTAAATCAGCCGAGGTAACCATGGCACTTTATGACGAGGGTGCGATAGCGTAGGCCCCCTGACGGAGGCAATTTTTAGTAATTATTTAGGCATAGCAAAAGGAGATTAGTGTGTTTCTCAAGGAACCTACCCACATCTTGCTCGTTCTAGTAGTCATCATTCTTCTCTTTGGTGCAAAGCGCCTTCCTGATTCAGCACGATCACTCGGCAAATCCCTCAAGATTTTTAAATCTGAGATGAAGGATATGAAGGACGAGAAGAAGCCTGATCAAGACGGACAAGCGTCCGCTTAACTCACATGTCGACCCCGAATGGCGGTCGCATGCCGCTCCTCGAACATTTACGCGAATTACGTAAGCGTGTTGTTCGAAGTGCCGCTGCGATCGGAGTCTTTGCGATTGTTGGCTGGGTCTATTACACGCAGATCATCACAACGCTCGCTGAACCTGTCTGTGACCTCAAGACCGCCCAGGAGACTGGCGCCGACAATTGTGGCGCGCTCTATATCAGTGGCGTACTTGGCCCGCTTAACTTACATATCAAGGTAGCCCTTCTGACTGGAATTCTTCTCGCTGCACCTTTCTGGCTCTATCAACTCTGGGCCTTTATTGCTCCAGCTCTCCATAAGAAAGAGCGACGTAACTCGATTCTCTTCATCATCGCAGCAACACCATTTTTTAGCGTTGGAGCGTACTTCGGTTATTCGATTCTTCCATTGGCGATCAAGGTTCTCTTTGGTTTCACCCCTGATTCGCTGAACAACCTTGTGCGATTCGATGATTATCTTGATTTCGTCACACGGACAATCTTCTTCTTTGGTCTTGGTTTCGAGTTGCCCGTCTTCCTTGTAGCGCTCAACTTAATCGGTGCGATTAGCGGCAAGGGAATTTTGCGTCCATGGCGTATTTGGATCTTTATCATCACTCTCTTTGTCGCAGGCTTTACTCCAAGCCCAGATCCACTCTCCATGATCGCTCTTGCAGTTCCATTGATTTTGCTCTACTTCATGGCTGGTGGCATCGCACTTCTTAACGATCGTAGACGGCGCAAGAAGGCCGAACGTGCTGATATTGGCAGTTAATCCGAGTTCAGGAAAAGGTCGAGCTCGCGCTCTGGCACATAAGGCGCAACTGCAATTTACCGAGTACGGTCTTAAGACTCTCACCATTGAAGGACGAGACCTTAATGACTTTCGCGATCAATTAGAGAGTGCAGTAAGAGATCATCCGGTCAGGGCAGTTATTGCCTTTGGTGGAGATGGATTTATTCACGAAATCATTCAACACTGCACCGCTCACTCACTTGCTTTGGGAGTTATTCCCTGTGGAACCGGAAATGATTTTGCACGAAGCCTCAATCTTTACAAATTATCTCTTAAGGATCAGGTAGATCTCATTGCACATGAAAATCCGAAGGCGGTAGATCTGGGCCTCGTCGACAAGAGTTGGTTTGCCGCGATTCTCTCTAGCGGCTTTGATGCTCTCGTTAATGAACGAGCGAACGCTATGCGTTGGCCAAAGGGTCGTATGAAGTACAACTTCGCTCTTCTGGAGAAGCTCTTTCTCCTGCAAACTCACCGCTATCGCATTACGATGGATGACTTAGTCGTTGATGTTGATGCAGTTCTGATCACCATTGCAAATGGCTCTAGCTACGGGGGCGGAATGAAAGTCTGTCCAGATGCCACGATCGATGATGGACTCTTCGATATCATGATTTTGGAGAAGGTCTCGCGCATAGAGCTGATCAAGGTCTTTCCTAAGGTCTACTTTGGTAAGCATGTGGGTCACCCTGCAGTGAGTTTTCATCGCTGCAGATCGATCACCATTGAAGGTTGCGGCTCTGCCTTTGCAGATGGAGAACCAATCTCGTCTCTTCCTCTTACTGCTCGCTGCGTTCCTGATGCGCTCTTGGCGTGGTCAGCATGAGCACTCCAGCAGAACGTATGGCTGCTGCGCGCGTACGTGCATCTCATCCGCTCACCATTAAGTTCTCTGAGGGCTTTGACTTTCCACTCGATGATTTCCAAATCCAATCGCTGCACTGTGTTGAAGATGGAAAAGGTTTACTCGTTGCAGCGCCAACTGGTGCGGGTAAGACGGTCGTAGGTGAGTTTGCCGCCTTCTTAGCGATCGAACAGGGCAAGAAGTGCTTCTACACAACTCCGATCAAGGCGTTATCGAATCAGAAGTTCGCAGAGTTCGTCACACGCTTCGGCGAAGATAACGTTGGCCTTCTTACTGGAGATACCAATATCAACTCTGAAGCGCCCATCTTGGTCATGACAACTGAGGTTCTTCGCAACATGCTCTACGCGGGATCTTCGACTCTTACAAATCTCCAGTCGGTAGTCATGGATGAGGTCCACTATCTGGCAGATAAGTTTCGCGGGGCTGTATGGGAAGAAGTTCTCATCCATCTCATGGAGTCCGTCCAGGTGATCTCACTCAGCGCAACAGTTTCCAACGCTGAAGAGTTCGGTGAGTGGCTTGGCACAGTCCGTGGTGGCACCGATGTGATCGTCTCTGAAATTCGCCCTATCCCGCTCTATCAACATGTCTTGATCGGCAATAGATTGGTCGATCTCTTTAAAGAGCCTGGAAAGATCAACCCTGAACTTTTGGCACTTGAACGTGAATCGATGCGCAAGGTAAAGATGCCGCGACATCGACGTGAACGCTTTGATGAGAGCGAGAATAAACTTTCGCGTCCTGAGGTAATCGAAACTCTCGATAGACAAGGACTACTACCTGCCATCACCTTTATCTTCTCTCGCGCAGCATGTGATGCGGCAGTAAGACAGTGCGTCCACTCTGGTCTGAGATTGACCAACACTCAAGAGCGTGAAGAGATTGCTAAGACTGCTGCGCGACTTAATGCCAATCTTGCCCAAGAGGATTTAGATGTATTGGGTTATGACGAATGGTTAGATGCCCTAGAACGAGGGATAGCTGCCCACCATGCTGGCTTGCTCCCAAGTTTTAAGGAGACTGTTGAAGATCTCTTTAAGCGCGGGCTCGTCAAGGCTGTTTTTGCAACTGAAACTCTCGCTCTTGGAATTAATATGCCGGCAAAGACTGTGATCTTGGAGAAACTGACTAAGTGGAATGGTGAAGCGCACGTTCCGATCACTCCAGGGGAGTACACGCAACTCACCGGTCGAGCAGGGCGCCGTGGTATCGATATTGAGGGAAATGCAATCGTTCAGTGGAGTCCAACGATCGATAGCGCAATGGTTGCAGGCCTTGCATCAACGCGTACATATCCTTTGAGATCATCCTTTACGCCGACCTACAACATGGCGATCAATCTGATCCATCGCTTTGGTCGCGAGCGAGCTCGCGGATCTTTGGAATCTTCATTTGCTCAATTCCAAGCAGACCGCGCAGTTGTTGGCTTAGTTCGACAGATTAAGAAGAATGAAGGCGCTATCAATGAGTTGATGCAGGACGTCAACTGCCATCTTGGTGATTTCGCCGAATATGCACGTATGCGTAGCGATATCAAAGAGATAGAACGACTTCTCTCCAAGCGTGATGCTCGTCGTACCGTCGACCAGAAGCAGCGTCGCCACCTTGAGTCAGAGATAGATGGAATTCGTCGCAGCCTTAAATCCCATCCATGCCATGCCTGCAACGACCGTGAATCACATGCACGGATTGCTGAACGAGCAGAGAGAGTCCGTCGTGAGTCAGATGGTTTGCGAGCTCGAGTGGAAAACCGTACCCATGTCATTGCAAAGACATTCGACCGTATCTGTGACGTTCTCACACACCTGAATTACATTGAAGGAGAAAAGACGCTCGAACAAGGAAAGATTTTGTCCAAAATCTATGCTGAATCGGATCTACTTTTGACCGAGGCGATAAAAAGGGGAGTGCTCAATAAGCTTTCAGCCCCCGAATTAGTCGCTGTCGCTTCGGCGGTAATTTTTCAATCTCGCACCACAGAGAATTACGCACCGAAGATGCCGCATAACAATGTTGCACAGGCTCTTGTCTCGCTCGTTTCAATTTGGAGTGAACTCGAAGAGATCGAAGAACGTTTTGGCGTGAAGACTCAACGCGAACCAGATTTCGGTTTCGCCTTTATCTCGTATAAATGGGCGCAAGGAAACTCATTGCAGAGCGTTCTCAAGGGGAGCGACATGTCGGTTGGTGATTTTGTCCGTTCGACAAAGCAGCTCATTGATCTACTTACACAGATTGCTGGTGCTAGCCCAGATCTTCGCAAGACCTGTCGCGAAGCAGTCAACCGTTTGGATCGAGGCGTAATCTCTTATATGTTGGAGGACCTATGACCTTGATGCTCTTAGAT
>CAEZVZ010000001.1_pt1 | contig 21272 bp, 19 predicted proteins | sample 7264861 | NCBI WGS metagenome assembly CAEZVZ01 (sample SAMEA6813869, study PRJEB35770) | uncultured Candidatus Planktophila sp. | biome: Freshwater; feature: Freshwater reservoir; material: water | place: Czech Republic | collected 2017-07-26 | depth 0.5m m | reverse complement strand
ATCTTTCTGATTGCAGTAGGCGATGAAGCACTCTCGGTAAGCGAAGTTGCCGCACGCATCCAGGCACTTGGCACCCCATGTGAGTACATGGCCTTACAAGAGTTTGGCGACATGGAACTTGCTGGAAGTCTTGCACTGAGCACCGCGCAAGAGTTAAAGGCGATGGCTTTATCGGGTCTAGATAATGTGGATCCGTGCAAGGTAACGATTACTTATGCCGACGAACCTTCGGATCTTCCAGGACTTATCTCACTTTTGGAAGAAAACTCATTTGAACTCGATATTCGCCAGGTCAGTGGCGATCGAAGCACCTACCTGAGTGATGCTGCTTTAGATGGTGCCCACGCAATTCTCTCCTTTGTAGAAGATGGTTCATACCCATCAGGAACAGTTGTGACTCCTGTACTCAACGTTGCCTCCTCTTCTCCATTGCACACGGTGATCGCCAGTGACTTCGATCTGCCACATAGCAGCACTCATGCAGAAATTCTGGCAGCTCTTCACATGACCTTTGGGATGGTTCCAACCAATAGCGAAACCACCGGCCTTAATGAGCCGCTCTTTGCAGCTAATGTGCCTTCGCTCAATGATGAAGATGGCGCTGATGAGATTTGCCTGATTCCCGCCAATCCCATTCTGATTCCATTTCTCATCGACCTTGTTTCACACCAGTCAGGGCTCTTCCTTAAAGATCGAGAGAGTTTTGACGAAGGAGCAGTACAGGCTAAACAGGTTCTGGTGATCGGAATTACTGCTAGCGAGTGCCAGAGTGCATTTGCTGGCAACAGTGATGGCGCATTTGCCAGCCTAGAAGAACATCACTCGCTACAGCAGTTGGCAGAGGTAATTCTTAGCCGTAGATAATCGGCAAATAAAGAACCCCTCACGCATTCGCGTGAGGGGTTCTTTAGACTTTCTATATTACTTACCGCGGTTATCTGAGTAGTACTTACGGTTTGCAGCAGCTGCTGCCTTTGCAACGGTATTGAGTCTTTCGACGATTACCTTTGCCGCACCTTCAGGAGTCTGTGATCCTGTAAGGCACTTCTGGAACTCTGGAAGACATGTCAGATCGCGCCAAGCGGTAAGGCCTGGGAATGTGTATGTCTTAGGGAGTGTCTTAAGGCTTGCAACCGCTGTATCGAACTGACGATTGTCGGCGATGAACTTATCCTTGGCTGCATCGGTTGATGTTGGGAAGTAACCGGTGCCCTTGAGGAATGTTGTCTGAGCTGCTGGGCTACCGAGGAATGATGCATATTCAAATGCTGCATCAGGGTTCTTCGTGTGCTGGAAGACGCCATTTGCAAGAGGTGCCTGGAAGCCCAATTGACCCTTAGGACCATTTGGACGTGCAAGTGTCATTACTTCACTGCCGTACTTAAGGTTCTTGCCTACATCGATAAAGCTACCGCCGTGGTGCATGACCATCGCAGCCTTACCTGTGTAGAAGTTGCTGAAGATTTGCGCGTAACCATCTGTGGCAACTGTTGGAACCACTGCCTTATCTTTGACAGCCAAGTTAACCCAGAAACGCATCGCTTCAACAGCTGCATCAAGTGACAGGGTTGCCTTAAATGATGGTGACATGAGTGAACCGTTATATGCGTGGAGAACGTTGACGATAAATCCACCGCCACCTGATCCACCGCGCATCGCAAATCCGTACTGACCCTTGCTTGGGTTGGTACATGCAATCGCAGCAGCGCGGAACTCTTCAAGAGTTGTTGGCTCTTTCTTAATTCCAGCAGCTTCAAACATATCCTTGCGGTAATAGGTCCAGTCGATGAATGTAAAGAATGGAACGCCATAGACCTTACGGTTAAAGCTAAATGCAGGAGTATCTCCTGCAACAGCATCTTTACCTGGCCATTGCTTGTTATATGTGGTGATATCGCGCAAGCCACCGATACGTAACATATCTGTGAAACGTGTAACGTCGATCATCACAGCATCAGGACCACTCTTAGCTGTAGTCGATGCGATGTATTTCGCCATCCAGTCATCGTTTGTGACTGTCTGAATATCTGCATCGATTGCAGGTGATGCCTTCTTAAATGCTTCAGTTGTTTCAGCAAAGGCAGCGCGCTCTGGTGCACCAGTAAAGTGGTTCCAGTACGTCATCTTGCCTGTGCCCTTTTTATTTGTGCGAGCAGCAAATGCTGATGTTGCAGATGAACCAACTGATGCAACCGCACCGGCCATGGCGCTGAGCTTCAGAAGAGTTCTACGGGAAAGATTGCCGATTAGGTCCTGCATAGGTATCAACTTTCTATCTGTGGCCCAACCCGATGTAAGGCTTGGTGTGAGGTTAGTAACAGCCTCTCGGGTTGGTCAATAGAAAACGCAAAGAAAATATAGGATTTTTCTAGAAAAATATAGGATTAAATTCGAGGGAATTTACCCCTCACAATCAATCCGCGATATCAGTCTTTGAGGCTGCCAGCCGTGATTCCGGCGACCATCTTGCGCCCGACCAGGGCAAATCCAATGACGACAGGCAAGAGGCTGAGCATTGCTGTAGCGGTCAGGGCCTCCCACGGCAATTGGAACTCTCCGATCATCTCCTTGAGGCCAACTGGCCAGGTTCGTGTTCGATCAGATGAAGTCAACATGAGAGCAAAGAGGACGTCGTTCCACGCAGTGATAGCCGTCAGAGTTCCTGTTGCTGCTAGGCCTGGCAAGACAAGAGGAATCGATACACGCCACATCGCACCCATTCGAGAACAACCATCGATGCGTGCGGCATTCTCCAAATCAGGAGGAAGTGAATCAAAGAAGCCCTTCATCAACCAGACTGTAGCCGGCAGGGTAAAGGTCGTATAAGCCAAGGTCAATCCCGCATAGCTGTCGAGTAGCCCCAAAGTATTCATAAAGATATAGATCGGAATAAGTAGCAATACTCCTGGCACTAAACGAATCGCCAGATAAATCAACAATACGTTCTGCCTGCCCTTGAACTTACTCCGCGAAAGAGCGTATCCGGCCAAGGTACCTAAAGTCAGACTGATGATGACTGTCAAGGTGCTGACAATGAGACTATTTTTAATTAACAACGGGAAATTAGTATCCCGCCACACGCCTACGTAGGCGTCAAAGCTCAAATTTGAAAGACTAAATTTTGTGGGAAATTTATTAATGTCTACATTGGTGCGCAGTGAGGTATAGAAGGTCCAGATCAAAGGCATAATTGCAAAAATTGCCAAGAATCCAATTCCAACATTGACAAGGTGATAAGAGATCGGGCGCTTCTTCTTTTTGGTAGTAGTCATTAATCTTCCTTTCCAAAACGAGCAAAGCGGATGTAAACCATCGCAAAACCTGCAATTGCTGCAAGGACTGCAACTGAGATTGCAGAGGAGTAACCGAAGTCATACATCTGGAAGGCCACTTGGAAGGCGAGCAATGGAAGCACTGTGGTGCTATCGCCAGGGCCACCATTTGTCATCAGAAGCACCAACGTCGGTGAATTAATGAGGTGAATGACGCCCAAAATTGATGAGACAACGATTACCGGAGAGATGAGCGGCAAAATCACGTATCGGAAATGCTGCCAACTACTTGCACCATCAACAGAAGTCGACTCGCGCATATCTTTTGGAATTCCCTGAATGCCGGCCAATAAGAACAACATAAAGAAAGGGTATGAGGCCCAGAGATCAACGAAGAGGACAGCGTAAATTGCAAGATCTGGATTACTCCATAGACCGGCTGGACCAAATGAGATCCCAACACTTTCGAGCATCTTGATAAGTACGCCTGAATTCTGATCAAGGATAAATCGCCACATGTAAGCGGTCACAACCGGCGGAGTAAACCAAGGAAGGACAACAAGCACTCGAATGAGCCCGATGTATTTACGATCTTGGCTCAAGAGCATCGCTGCAGCTAATCCAAGTGCTAGCTGGGTAATCAAACCGACGACCATGAAGATGAGAGTATTTTTTGTTGCAAGAAGGAAGAGGGAATCCTTAAACATCTGTCTAAAGTTCTCAAGTCCAATAAATGTTGAGCCAGGACCTTCCAGAAGAACAGTGCGGGTAAAGCTCAAATAAATTCCGCGATAGAGCGGGTAGAAGATAAAGGTGACGACGAGAACAAGACTTGGAACCAGCAAGACCCATGCAAAGTACTTGCCTTCAAGGATGGAATGAAATCCCCGATACGGTGACTTTCTCTTTTTTGGGGGCAGGGCAGTCCGTGTACTCATGCCGTAAAGGTAAGTCTGAGCCGTAAGAGTGTCAATGGATTTGAGGGTAAAAACTATAGGATTTTTTTAAAAAAATATAGGATCCGAAGTCATTCCAGACCCTCCCCTAGATAAGGCTAGGTGGCTTCATCGTCAAGCGAAAAGCGTTAATTGCTGCCGGGATTTCATTGACCCAGGTCACCAATTCATCGTGGGCATCGCCGATGAACTTCTCACTCTTGAGTGAATGTAAGAAGGTATGCAAATCTTTATAGAAGCCAAAGGGATCGCAGACCACGATCGGCTTCTGGTGATATCCAAGGTGGCGCGCCACCCAAATCTCCATGAACTCTTCCATCGTGCCTAGGCCGCCAGGCAAGATGAGAAAGCCGTTTGAGAGATCTTCAAGCATCGCTTTACGCGATCTCATCGACTCTGTGATGAAGAGTTCAGTTGCTTCTTCATCGGCAAACTCTTTACCAACGAGCTTATGTGGAATGACACCGAAGGTCTTACCGCCAACGCTTCTGGCACCCCGTGAGACAGAGCCCATCATGGAGAGAGTTCCACCACCCCAAGCAACATCCCAGCCTTGCTCTGCAATTGACTCACCCACCTCAAAGGCGAAATCGACATACTTCTTGTCTATCTTGGTCGATGCTGAACAGAAGACGGCTATACGCATGAGGCAATAGTGCCATGAAAAGTTCTGCGCAGTAAGATCAAACAATGGAAAGAGTCTCATGGGAAAGTGGCGAGTGGATTAATCCACCGGTTTCAACTGCCGCCTCACCAACTGAATTTCTTGTAACAACAGTCCACGAAAGTGATTTCTGGCGCAACACCTCATATGGCTTTGTTCATGATTCAGGTCATGCGATGCTCGTGGATTTTCCAGATAACTCTGCGATGGAAGTCTCATTCATCCTTGATTACACCGGACAATTTGATCAAGCTGGAATTATTGTTTATAGCGATAGCCAGCACTGGATCAAGGCTGGTGTCGAAAGTGCCGATGGTGCCCCGCAAGTCGGGGCTGTTGTCACTTCAATCAACTCTGATTGGTCTCTTGCCCCAGTGCCAGAGTGGATGGGTAGAGAGGTAACGGTGCGTGCAAGTCGCGCAGGTGATGCACTCACTATTCGCGTGCGGTGCGGTGACGATAATCGACTTGTGCGTCTTGCACCTATTGATGCAAGCCTAAATTGGAGAGCAGGGCTGCATTGCGCTAGCCCTGTGAGCCAATCACTTGATGTGAGATTTACTCAGTGGTGCACAGGTAGCGCTGATTTAACACTTCACTAAGTGCGGGGTTAGAGTAGGAATATGAGTACTCGTCAATGGAAAGCACGTGATGTAGCAAAATGCATCATCATCCCAAGTGATCTCGATAATAAGTATTCGCGCGGAGTGTTAGGAGCCATCACTGGTTCGGCGCGCTTCCCGGGTGCTGCTGTCCTGACATGTGCAAGTGCATCTGCTACTGGGCTTGGAATGATCCGCTTTCACAGTAACTCAGGGCTAGCTCACCTTGTCTTACATTCAAATCCAGAAGTTGTTGTCCAACCTGGACCAGTTACCGCCTGGCTTGCCGGATCTGGAATTGAATCCAATCGCTACAGTGATTTCACAACCTGGATTCGCCATCGCTGGTTCACATTGATCTCAAAGCAGAGCGTTCCAACAATTTTAGATGCCGGCGCACTTTCATTGGCGGGAAAGTTCTCTCACCCAACGCTTATCACCCCTCACGCAGGTGAACTTGCTCGACTACTTACTTCGCGAGGTGTGGACGTTACATCTGAGGCGATCGAAGGTAATCCAAAGAAGTGGGCGGTGAAGGCTTCTCAATTACTCGGAGTAGTTGTTCTTCTTAAAGGTTCGCGCACTGTTGTTGCAGATGGTGAATCTCTCATTGAACTCACGATCTCCTCACCGTGGCTTGCAACTGCAGGCACTGGAGATGTTCTTGCAGGAATTGTTGCAGCACTTGCTGCAACTAATTACATTGAGATACTCAATGACAGCAAAAGATTAAGTGAAGTTGCTGCAAGTGCAGCATATATCCATAACTCTGCTGCACTTCTTGCATCTAGGGATGCCCCAATCTCTGCAACACGAATTGTTGATTTTATTCCCGATGCAATAAGAAAGATTCTTTAATCATTAGGTAGATACTGCGCGAGAGGTCAAAGCGCGATACCTTAAATCATGGCCGCTGCAACGTTACCTCGCGTAATGATTGCAAGTGACGACGCATTCGAATTAACAACAATGAGCGCAGCTCTTCGTCTTCATGGTGTCAATGTTGTTGGTGAAGCAAGCAATTCGGCAGTTGCTGAGAATACATTTAAATCTTTGCAGCCTGAAGTACTCATCATTGATCTTTTGTTCTCAAGCTCAGATGCAATTTCAATTATTACACGCTTTCGTAAAACAAACCCTGCACTTGGAATAGTCTTAATGACTGCCTGTCCCGATTTGCGCTTACTCGGAATGTCAGAGAAATCGATCCCCAACGGTGTTCAAATTGTTCTCAAGCGATCAGTTGCAGATCTTTCAGTTCTTAGCTTTGCCATCGGGCAAGCAATTGAATCTCACTCAATAAATAGTTCCGCCATTTGGATCAAGTCACATTCTTCACTCCACGAAAATGCCTTTGTGACCGTTCTTAACGATTTCACCGATATCCAAGTTGCAACGCTGCGATTGATCGCTCAAGGCCTCAGCAACTCCGAAATTGCGAAGGTACGTTTTGTCAGTGAGAAATCTGTCGAACAGATAGTTGCGCGAATTGCACAACATCTTCAGGTCACCCCTGATCGATCAAAGAATCTTCGCGTGGTGATTACCGGCGAATATTTCAAATGGATCGGTGCTCCGAGACATATCTGAGCAACAATTCCACGAGAACATCTCTTGGTAGAGTGGCTTCATGACAGATCCGAAAACTCTTCAGGATATTCGCCAACATTGGAATAATGTTCTGGATTTTGTCGAAAGAGAAGATCGCATCACCTGGATGGCCTTCTTTGATGCCCGTCTTGCCTCATTTGATGGTCACACCCTCATTCTTGATTACTCGGATAGTCAGAAATTTGGTGGATCACATCAATTCCCAGAGACTCGCGCCAAGCAGATCGCCTTACTAAGGAAGGCGATCCACACTATTCTCAATATAGATATCGAGATTGAGCAGAGGCCATGAAGAGATTAGTTATCGCACTTTCATTGACGCTTACCGCAGGCCTTCTCTATGCCACTCCAACATATGCAGCAGGGGCAAGCCTTTCTATGTCGCTCAACCAGACGCCGGGAAGATCAGAGCCGATTGTCACGCTCTACGGCCAACTCAAGCCGGCGAAGGCATCTATCCCCGTCACAGTTCAGATCTATCTCAAAGGAAAATGGCAAGACACTCGCTTCATTAGCAAAACCGCCAAAGTTGGAACCTGGCGTGTGGTTGCAGTTGCAACAGCGCTCAATGCAACGATGAAGTACCGAGCCAAGGCAAATATTGCAGGTAAGACTGTCTACTCAACTGCCAAAGAGATTGTCATTAAACCTGTCCCGCAGATGGTCGATGGTGTTTCGCATGTGATTGATCCATTGGGACCTGGTGGACGCATCCACGGAACAGATGTCAGTAGATGGCAACATCCGAATGATCAACCAATCAACTTTGTAAAGAAATATAAGGCAGGCATGCGCTTTGTCATGATTAAGGCATCAGATACGCGCGATGAAGCAGATGCGCTTGCTCTTAAATATGTGATCATGGATCGCAGCGCTGCTCAAGCTGCAGGTATCTTCACAGGTTTCTATCACTATGCAGTAACGCCAGATAGTAAAGATCCTGAAGTTATCAAGACCGATGCAGCAACGCAGGCACAGAAAGTGATCTGGCGATTGGCTGAACTTGGTGGCTATAACGAAATGGATCTTCCCTACGCTCTTGATTTAGAGAATAACTGCGTTCGCTACGATAAATCAGGGTGTGTTAAATATGCCAGCAAGCAGGCTGTGACCTTGTGGGCGAAAACATTCTTAAGGATCGTTAAAGAGAAGACTGGTCGCACACCAATTCTCTACTCCTATCCAGCCTTTCTTGAAAATGCCATGGTGCGAGATGCCGAACTAGCAACCTATCCATTGTGGTTAGCCCAATATCAAATCGATCCTGCAGATCCTCTTGCCCAGCCAGGACTTAAGCCTGGCGGTTGCTATGTGCATTCATGGACATCTGCCAACTGTTCCTCTCAATGGATTATCTGGCAGTACTCATCATGTGGAATTGCGCCAAAGTACGGAGTTCCTGGCAATCGCCTTGATCTCAACGTCTTTAGAGGAACTCAAGATGAGTTTCTAGCTCTTGCCACCGGCACATGGAAGCCCTCTGCAAATGATTTCATGCCTAAGAATGAGTCGAGCACGATGACGATCAAATCAGTCAACGCCGTCTCAACCGATAAGAATGCAACGGTTAAGGTGGAAGTCTTTAGGCCGACAGGTTTACCTGTTGTTACTGGAACAGTTCGCTTCTATCCGAACCCAACTAATCGCCCTGAGAATATGTTGGTGCAGACTGTTGTGCGATCAACAAGTGGCGCATGGACGCTAACAATTAATGGACTTCCGGCTGGAACATGGCCGGGTGAGATTGGCTTTGTTGATGCAACGGGAACCCACGCCAAAGTTCGCGTACCGATTGAGTTCACTATTGCCCAAGGGCCAGAACCAACTCCTACGCCATCTCCGACTGCTAAACCAGCTAAGCCAAAGCCGACTACCGATAGTTGCGCTAAGCAGATCAAGAATTAAAGAGCGGTAATCTCAATCATCATCGCTTGCTCTGGTCCCAGGATCGGAGTTGTCAGGCCGATGACCTCAAGTTCACGACCGGTGAGAGTTACTCCATCCATCCATGTTGGCTTCTTATGCAACATAAAGTGTGGCGCACCTGCAGGAAAGATCGGCGCGACTTTATAGCTCTTGGCAGGATCTAGCCCACGCAATTTCATTGCCGCCGGATGCACAGCAACAGTTGGTGTGAGTTGGGCATAGGTAAAGAGTGCGCGTAGGCGATCGTGAGAGATCACTCCGTAGAGATATCCATGAGGATCTGGATAATCAATGCGAACGCTCTTTCCTGTATGCAATAGATCGCGGTGAGATTTATAGAAGCTCGCCCAGACTTTCAGATGATCGCGTTCGCTCTGCGAACTCTGAGTGAGATCCCACTCGACGCCAGCATGGCCAAACAGCGCGGTGATTGCTCTAAACGATAGATCCAGGGAGCGACCAGTTTGATGGCCTCGTGTTGGTCCGATGTGGGTACCAAGAAGTTCTGGGGGAATAACAAGTGATGTCCAGCGCTGGATTGTCTGACGCTCGAGGGCATCATTGTTATCACTTGTCCAGAAGCGATCAACGTAATCAAGTACTCCTAAATCAATGCGAGCACCACCTGAAGCACATGATTCGATCTCAAGGTGTGGGTGGCGCTTCTTGAGCTCAGCAAAGAGGCGATAGATAGCTAGCGTCTGCGTGCGCGTACCTGCACGACCCAGATGTCCGCCATCGTTAAGTACGCGATTGTGATCCCACTTGATGTACGCAATTCTGTGTGAAGATAAAAGTGCAGATGTCTGCTCAAGAACATGTGCGAAGGCGCCATCGTGAGCTAGATCAAGAACCAACTGATTGCGCCAGAGCGCCGGTGTGCGATCTGCCTCGCGCAAGACCCATTCAGGATGGGCTCGATAGAGATCTGAATCAGGGTTGATCATCTCTCCCTCAAACCAGAGACCAAATTCAATTCCCTTACCGTTGATGTACTCGATCATCGCGGTAAATCCCTCTGGCCAGACTTCAGGAGAGATAACCCAATCCCCTAGTCCGCTTCTGTCATCGCGGCGCGAGCCAAACCATCCATCGTCAAGAACAACGCGTTCAATACCAATCTCTGCTGCAACGTCAATCAGTGATTTAATCTTTTCAAAGCTGTGGTCGAAATAGATTGCTTCCCACATATTTAGTGTCAGTGGCCGTGGGCGATGAGGATGTTGCTTCCGAGCACGAATATGTTGGTGGAAGGCGTGGCTTACTCCATCGAGACCTTCTGTCGAAAAGACAGCTAGCGCTCGTGGTGCGCGATATATCTGACCTGATTCAAGGATGACTTCACCAGGAAGTAAGAGTTCACCTGTTCCGATCGCTTGGAAACCTTCAGATGTTCTATCGATCAGATTCTGATTATTTCCACTCCATGCGTTAGTAAGCGCCCATGCGCTGCCGGATGCAAAGGTGGTGGAACTTTCAACGGCTAATTGGGCGATGGTGAAGTTATGTCCGCTGCGACCTTCGCGACTATCTCGCACCCATGTTCCTGTATCGATATCGCGACGCTGGGGATGACGTTCGTTTGACCAGCGACCTGCAAAATCTAAACTCTGGCGAGCCTCCTGCGGAAGCGGCAACCAGTAGATAAATTCATTAAGTATGTAGTGATCGCTTCCAGTATTTTCAATTACTGCTTCAAGAGTGAGCACGCCGTATGTATCTAATGAGAATGAATATGTCAGTTTAAGACCAGCATATGTATCGGTGAGTACTGCAGTGATTGAGTTCTTATCACTTGAAAAATCTGTCACCACAAAGTGTGAGGACCAGGCAGATCCATTGCGGTGGCCACTGAGTGCGCTACGTCCTAAAAATCCACGAGAACCTTCGCGCATAACCCCTGGGTTCTGCACAGAATCAAATCCGCTATTGGTCACAGATGGTGTGATGGCTCGTGCAAAGTCGGCGCTTGCGCCATCAAGAGGTGCGCCCCAATGGCTTACGACAAGTGCGCCATCGATCACATCAACAATTAGCTCTGCAGAGGATGCTGTCAGGATGGCTCTTTCTCTGCTCACATCGGTACAGTAGTGCCATTATGAGCCAGACCAAAAGTCTCGATGCCGGTGTAATCCGCAGCGATCTGCCGATGTCAGATGGTCGAACAATTCGTTACTACGATAGCCAGAATCGCACTCGAACCGCTGCAGATCAACGTCCTGTTGAAGAGCAGCCAGGAATCGGTGAGCTACGACTAGATCCTCTCCTCAATGAGTGGGTTGTGATGGCAGCCCATCGCCAAGGACGCGTCTTTCTTCCACCAAAAGAGCTCTGCCCATTATGTCCAACGCATGCAGATCTCTTGAGTGAAATTCCAGATAGCGATTACGAAGTAGTTGTCTTTGATAATCGATCACCATCACTGCGCGCACCCATTGGCGACTGGGCTCTTCCAGATATCGTCGGAACAGATACGGATCCAGGGACTGCTGCCGGAAAGTGTGAAGTTGTCTGCTTTACCGATAACCATGGCGGATCATTTGGAGAACTTTCAGAACGTCAGGTTCGCACACTGATGGAAGCTTGGCGTGATCGCGTCAGAGAACTCTCGCAAGAGAGCTACATCCGACATATCGCACCCTTTGAAAACCGCGGTGAAGAAGTTGGCGTGACGCTCTTTCATCCGCATGGACAGATCTACGCTTACTCATATCTGCCACCACGCGTGATCAAGATGTTAGATGTTGCAAAGACCCATCATGAAGAGACCGGTCGAGTGCTCTTTGATGATGTCGTAGCCCGCGAACTCCGCGATGGCGATCGCATCATCGCTCGCAATGAACACTGGGTCGCCTTTGTTCCATATGCTGCCCGCTATCCATTTGAAATTCATGTCGCACCGCTCTCCCCTGTTCCAGATTTGGCAGCCTTGAGTGCAGAGCAGGCAGATGCCTTTCCTGCCATCTCTATCGAAGTCATGCGTCGCCTTGATGGCGTCTTTGGAATTTCAATGGCCTATATCGCTACTTGGCATCAAGCACCTGTGCGCGAAGGTCGAGATCTCTTACGTCTTCATTGGCAGATCACCAGTGTGCGTAGAGCACCTGGAAAGTTAAAGTATTTGGCAGGAAGTGAATCTGCAATGGGCGCGTTCATTATGGATCTCAAGCCTGAACAATCTGCTGGCCAATTACGTGATGTAGTTCTATAGATGTCTGATTGGCTCGAACCTCACGTTATTGCATCGGCGCCAGGCCGCGTCAATCTGATCGGTGAACATATTGATTTCAGCCAAGGATTTGTTCTCCCCTTCGCCATTGCCGATCGCACAACTGCAAAGCTACGCAAACGCAGCGATGATCACATTCGAATTCGCTCAGTACAGCGCCCTGATGCTGTAGTCAGTACATCACTCTCAGAGTTAAAGCCCCTCGGTAGCGGTGATTGGGAGCGTTATGTTCTTGGCGTCATCTGGTCACTCAAAATTGATGAGGGCGTTGATATCGAGATCGATGGCCGCGTTCCACTTGGCGCAGGGCTTTCATCATCTGCAGCCCTTGAGTGCGCTGTTGCTGTAGGGCTCAACCAACTCTTTGACCTTAACCTCAACAAGAAAGAGTTAGCGCTTCTGACGCAGAAGGCAGAGAACGATTACGTGGGTGTCCCGTGCGGAATCATGGATCAATCTGTCTCGTTGATGGCAGAAAGTGGTTCGGCGCTCTTACTTGATTGTCGCGATCTGACAACCACATTGATCCCCTTTGATTTAGCAGCCTCAGACCTTGAACTCTTAGTGATCGATACTCAGGTGCACCATGCTCTTGTCGATGGCGGATATGCAGAACGACGAGGTAATTGTGAAAGTGCGGCCCAGAAGATGGGTGTGGTCTCGATGCGAGATCTCAGTAGCCAGCATCTCCACGAGAGTAAGGATCTACTTACTGATCATGAATTTCTCCGCGCCCGTCATGCAGTGACAGAGATTGCTCGCGTTGCCACAGCCGTTGAACTATTAAAGGCCAAGGATTTCGTTGAACTCGGCCGAATAATTACCGCATCACATAATTCTCTACGCGATGATTACGAAGTCTCGTGCCCTGAGCTCAACTGCGCAGTAGATACCGCGCTAGCCCACGGAGCACTCGGTGCTCGCATGGTCGGAGGCGGCTTTGGAGGAAGTGCTATCGCTCTCGTTGCTCGCGATCACATCGCTGCGATGCAAAGTGCGATCGCACGGGCATTTGATAGCGCCGGCTTTACGACCCCACGCTTCTTTACATCTCTGCCTAGTGATGGCGCACGAGTAGAGCTAGATCACTCCGCGATCTAAACCTTCTAATACATCACGGGCACGCTCTTTAAGTTCGCCCAGATCAGATAAACGATTAAGGCCAAAGACTTGTTGGCTCATGCGATGGTTCTTTACAAACTCTGCGCGGTGACGATCGAGAAAATCCCAGTACAACGTTGTAAATGGACAAGCGTTCTCTCCCACTCGCAATTTAGGGTTGTAGGCACACCCTTTGCAATATGTGCTCATACGCGAGATGTAGGCACCTCCTGCTGCATATGGCTTTGTCATCATCTGCCCACCATCTGCATGAAGTCCCATACCGATCACATTTGGCACCATTACCCACTCAGATGCATCAACGAATTGTTCGCGCATCCAATCGAGAAACTCTTGCGGGTTGCTACCGGTAATCAGAGCTAAATTACTTAAGACCATCAAGCGCGGAATGTGGTGAACCCAGGCGCGCTCTTTTACATCTGTCACGATCGATTTCACGCAATTCATCGACGTCTTATTCGGATCGCTAAAGAGAGGCAACAATGGGCGAGATGCACCTAATTGATTATTCTCGCGATAGCCATCGCCTAAGAACCAATACATTCCATTGACATACTCACGCCAGCCGATGACCTGACGAATAAATCCCTCGCATGAGGCAATCGGAATGGTGCCCGTTGCAAATTTTGCCAGTGCAGCTTTGACCACCTCTGCAGGATGTAAAAGTCCGTTGTTGATATACGGACTTAAAAGTGAGTGATGGAGAGCCCAGTTATCTGATGGCATCGCATCTTCATAGGGGCCAAACTCTGCAAAGTGGTTCTCAATGAAATTCTCTAGCGCGCTTAGTGCGCCATCTCGAGATGTCGCCCACTGCGTAGGTGGCTCGATACCAAGTTCTGCGGCAACCTCCAGATCAATGGCATCCGGTGCAAAGTCAAGGTATTCCGGCCAGGTGTAATTCTTGGGAGGAGGCAGCCGATTTTCCTTATCGAAGTTCCATTCACCACCAACTGGATCTTTGCCATCGACTAATACTCCGAGGCGAATGCGTTGTGCACGATAGAAATTCTCCATCACAAATGTCTTCTGGTTCTGTGCCCATTGCATAAAGAGATCCCGAGGCGTTAGGAAGAGATCATTGGGCACAAACTCAACGCCGAATTCAGAGAGGGCTTTACTCTGAGTGAAGGAAGATGGTTCGGCACAGGTAATTGGAAGAGTTCCATGTACTGATTGAACCTCTTTGAGTCCATCAATTGTTGTTGCGGCCTTGATGTATTCAACCTGGAAACCCTCATCGCGCAGGGCTGCAGCACAATGGCGCGCACTTGAGATCAAGAAGTGAAGGCGCATTGGATGCCATGGACGGCCCGTTGTCATTCGCGCGCTCTCAACAAAGACGATGAGATCAGACTCGGCAGATGCTGTCCTTAAAACACCGTAGCCACGATGCAAGTGGTCGAAGGGAATATAGAGAATTCGCTTCAAGAGGTGAGGCTCTTACGAGTTAACGGGATCGATCGAGATAACTGCAACGCCACCAATGGATGAGAGAACCTGAACAAGATCTGTGGGATCGGTACCTGGAACTGCAACGAGAATATCGTCGTAGCCAACTCCATCCTTTGATTCCATAACGCTCAATGAACGGATATCGCACCCTGCTGCACCGATTGCAGATGCAATGGCACCGAGTGAACCCGGACGATCAGGAAGTGAGATCTTGAGTTGATAGAGCGCCATGGCAGCACTCTACAGGGATGGAGCGGTGCCGAGGGTGACCCTAAATGACTTGCTGCCACCGCTATTAGGAAGATCTACAACAACAGTGATCTGTGTTCCAGGAGCATATGAGCGAATCTTCACGATCGCAGCAATTTCATCTGGAATCCTCACACCGTCAATAGAGCGAATCACTGAACCTGCCGGAATACCAGCTCTTTCAGCGCCTTCGCCAGGACTTAAACGTTGAATACGCGCACCGATACCGGTGAAGGCGGTATCAAAGAAGACTCCAAGAACTGGTCGCGTTGATTTTCCAGTTGCGATGATTTCATCAATGACGCGCTTTGCTTCATTCATTGGAATAGAAAAACCTAGACCGATAGAACCGCTTGTTCCACCGCTTGAGAGAGTTGCGATTGCCGAGTTCACGCCGATGATGCGACCTTGTGCATCAACGAGTGCGCCACCTGAGTTTCCAGGGTTGATTGCAGCATCTGTCTGAATCGCATTGACATATGACTCGCTGCCCGCGCTTCCAGCAGTTACTGGACGATTAAGAGCTGAGATGATTCCACTTGTAACGGTGCTTGCAAGACCAAGAGGGGAACCAATTGCAAGGACTGGATCTCCCACGCTCACCTTGGAAGAATCTCCAATTGCGGTGGTAGGTAGGTTTCCTGACCTGATTGATAGGACTGCCAAGTCATACATGGGATCGCGGCCAACGATAGTTGCATTGACCTGATCGCCATTTGTAAATTCAACTTTGATTGTTCCGGTTGTTACGGCAGTTTCAATCACGTGATTATTTGTCACGATAAAGCTGGTGTTGGCGTTGCTTCGGTAGATCCAACCAGATCCTGTACCGCTGCCCTGTGAAGAAGTCACCGAGATCGAGACTACGGTTGGGGTAACCAGCGCCGAGATCGCTTTGGCATTGAGTCCAGTGCCACCAATTTCAACAAGTGTGCGAGCCGAAGAACATGTTCCAGTGCTGGAGAGAAAGAGCGCACCTGTGCGCTTATCGGCACATGCAGTGATGACAGATGATGGTGATGTCGAGGCTGCTGTGGCTACGCCTCCTGCGATGAGGGCACCTGCAAGAAATGCGCTGATGATCGCCGCTGGGCTCTTAACCTTGATGCTTTTCATGCTCACCATCCTTGTTGACGATGCTGAATTTACTCTGTGAAGATGCTTGGCGCATTCTGTAAAAGAATTGCTCCCTCACTTGGATTCGAACCAAGAACCTGCCGATTAACAGTCGGCTGCTCTGCCGTTGAGCTATGAGGGAATAGTGCAGAGCGCAGACTCTACCGCACCTAGACGGGTGGGCGAAAATCGAAGGCTCTAGAGGGAGCCTATGGCCAATTCGTGAAGTCCACGGCGGGTGGTCTCAAGGGCAACCAGAGAGGCAAATGCGCTGTTGTACTCGTCAGGGTTTTCAACGGGATTAAGGCGCTGCAGATTTGATTTGAGATCTGCAATTGCGCGACTAATACCGACTTCACGCAAGCGCGCCACGATGCTCTCAATATATCGAGCCGAAACTTCTCCATCTGAACGAATTGGTTCAACGGTGAGTTCGGTAAAGAGAGTCTTCATTCGTTCATCTGCGATCTCATCGATCTGCATCGTCGTTGAACTATGTGCATCGATGATCCGCTTCATCTCAACGTATGCAGGATGGGTAAATGCAGTTAACTCAATCTCAGACCAGGTGGTGAGAAGATCAGGCATCTGCAATCGCGCCTTAAGAACTTCACGTTCGAGCAGAAGGCGCGGTTCTTGCGGATGCGGACGCCATGATTGATCGCCTGCATCTGTCTCTACCTCTGTGACAACGTTTGAGTTCTTGCGCGCACCCTGTGCAACAGCAGATGTCACGATCTCAACCTCGACGCCGAGCCATCCTGCAAGCAATCGTGAATATTCAGGACGTAGAGATTTGTCTCGAATCTGGGCAACAAGTGGCGCAGTTGCATTGAGCGCATTGATGCGACCTTCAGCAGTTGCAAGGTTATGTAATTTGAGCTCGGTGCGGATTGCAAATTCAAAGAGCGGAACGCGCTTTGCAATGAGATCACGTAACGCTAAATCTCCCTTGATCTGACGTAGATCGCATGGATCTAAACCATCAGGTTCAACGGCGACGAAGGTCTGAGTAACAAACTTCTGATCTTCACTAAAGGCGCGCATGGCAGCTTTCTGCCCTGCCGCATCACCATCAAAGGTAAAGATCACTTCGCCTCTAAAAGCATCATCATCCATAAGTAAGCGACGGATGATTCGAATGTGGTCTGCACCGAATGCAGTTCCACATGTTGCAACGGCCGTTGTAATTCCAGCAAGGTGGGCGGCCATTACATCGGTATACCCCTCAACAATGACTACCTGGCGCTTCTTGGCAATCTCTTTCTTTGCCATATCTAGGCCATAGAGAACCTGGCTCTTTTTGTAGATCGGTGTCTCTGATGTATTGAGGTACTTAGGTCCTTGATCTTCTTCATCACTTGCCAATTTGCGAGCACCGAAACCAACAACATCACCTGAGATATCGCGAATCGGCCATGTCAGACGATTTCTAAATTTATCGATGGGACCGCGTTCGCCCATCTTGGAAAGTCCGGCAACTTCGAGCTCTTCAATGGTGTATCCAGCTGCACGCAAGTGTTTGGTGAGTGCATCCCATGAATCAGGTGCATAGCCAACACCAAATGTCTGGCAGGCAGCTTTATCAAAGCCGCGCTTGGTAAGTAAGTCACGACCGTGTGCGGCATCAGGAGATGTATTGAGCTGCTCTTGAAAGAAGGTCGCCGCCATTGCATTTGCTGCAACTAAACGCGAACGATTTACTGAAGGACCAGATGGCGCACTCCCACTTTCTTCATAGCGAAGTGTGTAACCGATGCGATCTGCAAGACGTTCAATAGTTTCGGTAAATGACAAGTGATCAATCTTCATTAAGAAGGCGATGACATCTCCACCGGTTTGGCAGCCAAAGCAGTGGAAATATCCCTTACTTGGAGTTACATGAAACGACGGTGACTTTTCATCATGGAAGGGACAGAGACCCTTCTTCTGCCCGCCGCCAGCTGATTTAAGTTGAACATACTCACCGACAACATCATCAATCGGTGCATGGTCGCGGATATGTTGAACATCCTCATCCTTTATGCGACCGGCCATATCCCCACTCTATCCAATCAAGTGAGCGTGCAGGGCATATGCCCCTGGGTCAGTCAGGCTTGCAATCTGATCGATGACAACACGCATGCGAGCAATATCGTTATCGGCTAGCGCCCAATCATCGAGGAAGATCGGATCCAGTGCAGCCGGGGCCTTGGCATAGAGCATCTCTACGAGCTCTGCAATCAATTTCTGCTGTCCTGCATAGCGTTCTTGCGAGGCATCTGCGCTGATTAAGTAGTGGCCCGCAATAGATTTAAGGAAATCAACTTCGATGCGCTGTTCACGTGGAATCTCAAGATTTGCTTCATAGCGCGTCAAGGAACCTGCGCCATGGATTTCACGAGTACGCATCTCTGCAGCCAGAACAAAGCGGCCAATAAGTTGTGATGTGGAATCCTTCAAGCGAGCCAAAGATCGATGTGAGCGATCGTAGGTACGAGGCCAACATGAAAGTGATTCAAGGCGTGTGAGCGCTGCGGCAACTTCATCTTTAGTGGCATCACTCTTGTAACTTGTGACCATCTGCGTGTACAAAGTATCGAAATCTCTCTCAAAGTCGGAGACCTTTACTGTTCCGATAAAGATTGCATCTTCCAGATCGTGAACTGAGTAAGCGCAATCATCAGACCAATCCATGATTTGGGCTTCAATACATTGGCGACCATCGGGTGCGCCTTTGCGCACCCAATTAAAGATCTCGACATCATCGTCATAGACGCCGAATTTGCGTGGGTTGACACTGCGCGGCCACGGATACTTTGTCGCTGCATCAAGACTTGCGCGAGTGAGGTTGAGTCCAACTGATTTTCCATGAGCATCAACAGTCTTTGCTTCTATCCGAGTAAGCAATCTAAAGCTCTGCGCATTTCCTTCAAAGCCACCAAAGTCACGTGCGATTTCGGCGAGTGCTTCTTCACCGTTATGGCCAAACGGTGGATGGCCTAAGTCATGTGAAAGACATGCCGTCTCCAGGAGATCTGGATCGGCGCCAAGTGATTCACCGAGTTCGCGACCAATCTGTGCACACTCCATCGAATGTGAAAGACGAGTGCGTTGAAAATCATTCTCCCAAGGAACAGCCACTTGAGTCTTTGCTGCAAGTCGTCGCAGCGCCGCCGAGTGAATAACACGGGCGCGATCGCGCATAAATTCTGTACGCCCTGTGCGCTTGGCAGGTTCATCAAGGAACCGCTCTTGATCGCTCTGGCTATATGGCATGGACTTAGCCTAGGTGATCGCTGAGATGAATGCCTCTGCGTCCTAAGGTGATGTAGGAAAGATATGCCCCTGCTTCACGAATGAGATAGCGGCTTGTTGAGCCTGCCAATGAATTTGGCCCATCTGGCACTGGTGCACAGAATGGATCTGCATCAAGATCGCGCGCCATCGTCATTGAACGTTGGCAGTGATAGGGATCGGTTGCAATCACAACAATCTTTATCTTTCGCTCACGCATCTCTTTTACATATGCCTTTGTCTGCGTCAAAGTATCGCGACCCTTGGGTAGTGCAACGACAGCGCTTCGTGGAACACCGTTATTGATCAACCAGCGACGACCTGAATCTGCCTCTGTTGTGCGATCTCCTGGTGCTCCTGCACCCACAGTGATAATCAAAGGCGCAACACCTGCACGAAATAATCTGACAGATTGCTCAAGGCGAGCTTGCAGCACTGGTCCAGGAGTTCCATCAAGCTGGGCAGCTCCTGGAATCACAATGACATCTGCACTTGTTCGTGTCGATGGATTGTTAGCAGAGTTCCATGTCATAAAGAGTGCGTAGGCAGGGATTGCCACAATGATTGCGATAAGGAGAGCTACTGCTCGAAAGAAGAATTTAAACATTAGCCACCCGAGAACATATCTTCAGCATCCAAATGAATCATCTCATCTGGATCATTGAGCCAACCATCTGGAAGCGTTGGCGGACGACCATGACTGGTGCGACCACGTGGTTTCTCTGCAACATCAACGGGATATGGCTGATCTTCAAGTTGATCTAACAGGGTACGAAACTCAGCCAAAGAACCGATCATTCCAAATTGTCTACGTAATTCGCTGGGAACTCTAAAGCCTTTGAGATACCACGCCATATGTTTGCGAAGATCACGACAACCGCGATCTTCTGATTCAAAGTACTCAACAATGAGCTCGCCGTGGCGGAACATCACTTCGCGCACCTGGTGCAGCGGTGGAAGTACGCGATCGGAGTTACCTGCCATAGATTGTGTTAAATCTGTAAAGAGCCAAGGTCGTCCTAAACATCCTCGACCAACAACAACGCCGGCACACCCCGTCTGCTCCATCATGGCAACGCCATCTGCGCCCGACCAGATATCACCGTTGCCAAGTGCGGGTACACCAGTTGGCTTGAGGTGTTCAACGAGAGCTGAAATGGCAGACCAATCTGCCTTACCTTCATACATCTGTGCTGCAGTGCGCGCATGCAGCGCCACCCATGCAACGCCCAGATCTGCTGCAGATTTTGCTGCATCTAAATAAGTGATGTGATCGCTATCGATACCAATACGCATCTTTACCGTGACAGGAATTCCAAATGGTTTTGCAGCATTGACTGCAGCCTCAACGATTGCTGAAAAGAGTTTGCGCTTATATGGAAGTGCTGCTCCCCCGCCCTTGCGAGTGACCTTGGGTACTGGACAACCAAAGTTCATATCAATGTGATCTGCCAAATTTTCACGGCCGATCATCTTTACCGCTTCACTCATGTGATGAGGATCAACGCTATATAACTGAATCGATCGAGGCCATTCACCTGGACCTGGCTCGATCATGCGCATCGTCTCTGGAATACGTTCTAGGAGTGCGCGAGCAGTCACCATCTCAGAGACAAAGAGGCCAGCACCTTGTTCGCGACATAACATGCGAAACGGTGCATTGGTAATTCCAGCCATGGGAGCTAGAACAACTGGTGAATCAAGCTGATACGTACCGCTTGATAAAGGAAGTGTTAGCAACCCAGTAGACGTGGAGCTAACCATGCCTGCACCTGATCAAGTGAGATGCGCTCT